>Ga0307510_10003908_pt1 | contig 17478 bp, 21 predicted proteins | sample 12_EM_MG_FD_207224 | JGI IMG/M metagenome (GOLD analysis project Ga0307510, IMG submission 207224) | Populus trichocarpa ectomycorrhiza microbial communities from riparian zone in the Pacific Northwest, United States - 12_EM | ecosystem: Host-associated > Plants > Roots > Unclassified | place...
AACTTTCATTGCCCCCATTTTACGGACCACTAATGCACACTACGCCATCGTACGACAACGCAACGCACGCTTTAGTTCCGATTCCGAAGGAACGTTTCACCTTTTCCCGACCCTGCGGGATCCTGCAACGTGGTCGAAGTAATATCACCGTCTAGAGGGAAAGGCAAGGGTAATCAATGTGCTATACCTGCATGTTACCTTGTGCTCAACGGGGTTACGATACATACGACCAGCCCGTGTGAATGTAAGGGTTAGTCGGCTTGTAAAGGATGCTGTTCAGAGGGCAGGCGCACTGCGTATTCGCCGACAACAGTCAGGCCGCCGTCTATTTGTCGAATCTGTAAATACGAGCCGTGTGAGTGTGTCAAGCAGCTTTCTTCCATAACGCGAAAGGCTTAGCGCTCTTCGCCTAGCTGCGCGTCACACGGCGTCCAACGTAGCCCATTCACTTCGAGTCTATGGGATGTCCTCTACACACGGTCAAAGCTCGCGCTCGTAGATGGGTGACACCAGACCTCCTCGGACCATTCACCCTGTTCCTTCCACAATTCGTAAAACTGCGTCAGAACCGTCAGATATCATCGAGGGCACACAGTCGCGGGGTAGACTGGGTAGACTGCTAGGCTATTGCTCCACTCTACGCGGCACTGAGTCAGGCCAAATGACCCAGGTCCGTGGATGCGCAGAGGTAAAGGGAAGGTTCGCATAAGGGAGTCCTCCAACCTGTTTGTGGAAAGCTCTCATTGAGGGACGTATTTTCCTTCTCAGTTAACGGGTCCGCGCCAAAGCGATGCCGCGGAACACGTTGCCAACTACAGCGTCGATGTCGTCAAGCGCAGTGACCGGTCTCGAGAAGGGCCTGGTCATAAAGAGAAAGTTGAACTAATCAATTTTGTGCTCCGCCCTGGCAGAGCTTGCATCACCCTCCAACCGTCATCATGATGCCGCTTCTCCTTGGCACTCTTGAGGTTTGTACCACACCCCCCGATACCCTCGTGATGCTCTAGTGCGTTCTATCCTATCTTCCCTTGCTCCTAATATCGGGGTGTTGTCGGTCATGATCTATCCCCATCTAATCTGACCGCAGTTTCGTGCGAGGCGCCCCATATGGTAAGTTCCGTTGGCGCTGAGTTCTCGCTCATCGCTCAGTAGATGTCCGAGCAAGGATCGTAGGTCCATGTTTAGTTGTGTAACTTAAGTACAATCAGTTCGGCGACAGCGGCTCCATTAGCTGTGTACTTGGTAAACTGCTGCGTGATGCGCCGCATAGCCACTGTCAACCCTGGTGCTCTCCATTCTCTATTGATGTCAGGAGCCTCTCAGAAAAACAAGTTGGAGCTGTCGAAGAGGACACGTCAAGTGTTCGTATGTAACGTGTGTATCACATATATTGCTTGGATATTGTGGGTACAGGACATTGATTGTGAGGTAAGTTTAGTGCACAATGAGTCATAAGAATCTATAAAGGACCTATACATTATCGTCCACATAGATGTTATCCTGTCAAGTGGACAGAAGCAAGGGCTAAATATGCAGAAGGGACAGATGCGTGAAAGCGGAAGTTAGATAAGGCAAAGAAGGAAGGCGGGACTGAGGGCTGGGGGCTGGGGGCTGGGGAAGCTGCTGTCAGAGAGATTGTGTCGTATAGAAGTGGGACTTGCTTCGAATGTATTGACCCCATTCCGGCGACCCAAATATACAATTCAACCGTGACCGTTGCTGGGAGGCAGAACGCAGAATTGCGTGATCAAGTCGATGACTCTTTCCATGATTAGATCATGGCCGTAATACGTGAACGCAGAAGTCACTCCAACAAAGTTACGAATCTCGGCGTGGATTTTTGCCTTGAGACCAGAAGTGACAAGGTCTTTGATTGCCAACTGAAGACTGCCAGGTGACACATCCCCGGTTGATTCGAAGACGTCGGAGAGAGCAACGGTGAGGTCTACGATGTAGCCCATCACAGCAAATGTTCTCTTTGCTGGAACAAAGGTTTCATAAGCATATAATTAATGAACGAAGAGCGTACCCACCTGTTCTGATATGGCTCTTCCAGCCACGACCGAGAGAATGTGGCGATTCCGGCCGCTGGCATGCCGTTTGGCCTCTATCTGTTAGGGAAAATACTTGTTAAATGTTTGTTCCAGGCCTACAAACGTGTTTGCCGTGCTTACCTCGATGAGGTGTCGATGGGGGGCCGACTTAGTCTTGGAGAAGGTCAAAGATATCATCTCTGAATGCTTTGCTCGACAAGTACTGATTTCCTTGAGTAAACAAAACAGCCAGGACGGAGAGAAAAGACACACTTCGTCGTTATCGGGGAAGTCCCAAACGCCAACAATATCGCTGTGAATAACCTCTATACAGTTTTCCAAGGTGTATCCAGCGAAGTCGTCCGTACCCCAGAGGTCTGGGCCTCGCCAGTATCCTTCCGTAGCGAGAGACATTGTTGGATGGAACTTAATTATAGATGAGGACATATTTTACTCGCTGTTTCGCCCAACCCTATGGTACGGTATAAGAAACACGACCCAACAATAGAAACGAAGTTACGCACTCAATGGTAGCCTGAATGATGACATCACGACTCGCTCTCTGCGATAATGACCACGCAAGTAGCACAGGCGACATTGGAAATTGCCTTTGTGATTTGGGCGATACAGTGGTGTTGCGTGAATAAGTAGTCATGACCGGATTCATTTTCACGACCAAGTTGCCGATGAGATCGCCAAACTTTGAATCCGCTGGTGACAGACAACGGAGTCAGACAACTGTTCTGAGTAGTACGTGTGAAAGTATAACTTACTAGAAACTATCTCAAATGAAACATCCGCTGGGTTCCTACGAAGAAAGATGCGACAGAGTTCTTCGGACGTCCTGTGTGCGGTAGCACTCGCACTTTCGTGGCTTCGAGAATCGGCACCAGCGATATCAGATAGAACTTTGGAGACAATCAGGTCAGAATTCGTAAGGACGACGAGTACTAATAGTGGTCTGTTCAGTTCGATCCAAAAGCATTCTTTGAGCGAACTCACCCCCTAGCTCCTGAATCTCCCATCCCTTGCCAAACACTCCATCAATAAAGTCGGACTCGGGCATTGAGACGCCTATCCTAAGTTCGCCTTCATCAGTCATACAGCTCCGACCGCAGACACGGCTTCGTTACCAGATGGCGTGTAACCTTCGGGATGACGGGAGGTTCGGGTGGCTACGGGTCTCGATGAAGTCTCTGATGGACTGCAAGTGTTGCGGTCCAAGACCGGAACATTCATCAACGGTAAGGTGACGGCTGTTGCGTCGACGAAACTCGGCGTTCGCGGCAATATCCCCAGATACATTCCCTGGTGCAACCTTTCAAGATTTTGCAAGAAAAGGTCAGTCCGGTGGGGTAGGAATCTGGAGATGACTGGGTACAAACCGACATATCCACTTTAAATACCGCATTTATGAGTGAGGACTTGCCGGAACCTCTCTGCGACAAGCCCGCGTCAACTTTACCTGAGACTTGTCAAACAGTTATCACATACCTCCCCCAAAACGAGAATGCTGAATCTGTGGACGGTCGTATTAGTTATTACAATGGGACAATGTCCGATCGAATACCTGAAGTCCTCAGGAAGTAGTCCACGAGGTCGGCCGGAGGTCGTCTTGGGACGGCACGGGTTCGACATTGGGTCTGGGTGGCCGTCTACCGTCAAGTGAGGTTGTCGGAGCCACCCTAGTGATCTGGTGAGGCGAGGGCGGGGGCGACCCTGGTGAGCCTGTGCGCCCACCGACCTGGATCTGGTGTGTCCAGACGATCCTCTTCCTCTGGACCGGTATAGGTGAGGAATGAGGCCCGGTGAAGGCTGCGGGCGGGAGAGGCTCGTGGGCACAATGCCTTTAAATGGTGAAGGCGTGTGCGCCGTCTCTTCGCGGTAGGGGCCCTGGGGTCGCAGGCGAGGGAGGTTTGCCGCGCCGGGTTGAGGCGACAGAGTCGTGATCCCACAGATTAGATCGGCCAACTTCCTTCTACAACGTCGGATGAGAGGACTTGGAAGGAGGAGTGTCGTTCCCTGAGGATAAGGATATGAGTTCTTGCTGAAGGGGTGGAAGGTCATGGACATCGGCGAGCCATCTGCGGCCGCCAAATAGGACGGGGTTGGCGTAAAGGAATTGAGACCGCTATAACTGATTCCCATGGGTGGACAGAGGTTTGGTTAGAACCCATTGCTGGATGGGTGTTGGGAGATAAAATAGGTTTGTGGAATAAAGCGTCATGCAGCCAGCCCACTTACGTCACTGTCCTCTGTATCAGTTCTGTATCCAGGATGAGTAGGCTTGTTGGATGGCTGGTGGCTAACCATAAATTGCACCGGCCGCAATGTCATGCCCCGACAGGGTCATACACGTTGCTTGTGCGTAGTGGGCATCGGCCAGCAGCCTGCAAAAACTTGGCTCGGTTCGGAACTTAACGGGAAAAAGACAGAGGCATGGGCCAGCAAGATGGCTGTGGATTGTGAGGGTGAAATTGGAATGGTGCAAGGTCGGCGCGTGGCCCGCCGTCTAATCAAACCTTGGTAATTGATCGGTCCTCTATTCACTACTGCAGTAGAATTATGTTCTCTCTGATGTCCAGTGTCTTCTACTCAGAATATACTTTACGGATCGCTGCGGCCTCGGAATCGGCCACTTTCGACCACGTGACAACTTCCGCGCCAACGCAACACGCCAGCACGTCGCCAATGCTGCATGCCCACATCTTTCACCTCAATGACAACGACACGCGCATATCACATTACCGAACACGCCGCCTATTCCCCTTTCCAATGGCCAAAGCACTCCTTCAACATTCCCTTTTCGACTAACCGACGGACAAAGCACTATGCCGCCCACGCTTGGACCCTCACGCCCGCAGCTGCGCCCTCGATACAACACTCGTTTTCTTTTCTTTTTCCTCTTTTACTCACAGTCACTCATAGCATACTTGTACCTATTGCATCATATAAATACCTCGTGTCCAGCCTCGCTGAAGAATATTGTGCAATAGAAGCCCAGTTCCCCCTCTTGCTCGTGTGTGACACACAAACTCTCCCTTTCTCTCCCCCACCGGCGGTCGAGCGATTAACAACCACCAATCCGCTCCCCCTTTATTCAATTTAATCATATCCTTCCTTTCGAACTCACGCGCGGACCATCGGTCTGCGATACAACGGACACAATCCTGGAAAGGTTGGGATGCCAAATTTGCAAGATGACCGAAGAAGATAACCCTGGCGCATCCTTCCGAGTCCGCCTTGGTCGCGTATTCATGTTTCCAGCATTCAGCTCGAACTTGCTTGCAGCCACGTTCGTTTGTCTCACGCTGTTTGCGGACAGTCGCCTTAATGCTCTTCAACCACTTCCCCGTGGCCTGCTCACGGGGTCGTCTACCTGACACTCCGGGACTTCGTCGGTGTACCCTGCGGCGAATGCGAGAACTCTGTTTCCTACACGATTGTAAGGTGAGGGATTCACAACTTGAAGGACATGTACTTGGGGTGACAATACAGGTGTACAGGATGTAGTGTGCTGTACTCAAGGCGCACGCTCATGGAACCGAAGAAATGTGCATGACGGCGACTCATTCGTTGTGATTTGTAGAATAACATCACTACACACTCCCCTCCGTCGCCCTTCGGATCAGCAAAGTAATGTACCGTGACAGGTGTGTGTGAAGATGTTATGCAATGGGAATCGTGTCGATTTTTTTTTGAAATCCGATGGGCAGCGCCTCCAGTATCTGGGGAGTGCTGTATCATGGGTGTGAAGGTTCAGTGTTTCGGGGTGTGGACACAGCGCAAAGAGGGGTGGGGATGGTGTACATAAGTGAGCCGAGTCACTGGTGTTCGCTGGTGTAGCCATAGTATTGAAGATCTACGGAGACGATGATACTGCGGCGGGTTAGAAGGATGTCAACTTCTGCAACGCTTTATTCCGGAGATCTCTATCCATGCAATCTCCAAAATCAACGTTCTGCAGTTCCTCTATCGCACTACCAATATGGGGGTGTGCATTACCATGTCCGTCGATCATATGTCCCACCAGTTCCAAAAGCATGTCTACGATATCAGCAGGGTAGGAAAAGTCAGAAAAGATGCCACGACCTTGGATGATAAGATCACAGAGCAGATTCAGGAGAATTCGCTGCGTCCCAGACGGGTCCCTGCTCTTCTCCCACCCGGATGTGATGACTTTGAAAGTGCCTTTATAAAGGTCCTGTTTCAATTGGGGTGATGACGATGCAGAGGAAAGTCGTCTGAGTGCGAGGAAAAAAAGCTCTATCGTAAAACCGAGACCGCCTCCGTCACGAAGGTCCTGCAGACGCCATAGTTGGCGTGTCATGAGGCCCTTGAGTCTGCGCAATGGGACAGGAATACCATTGATGGATTCCAGGCTTTCGACGATCTCATCGTGTGTCTCGGGGTTCCGGTCCTCAAGGATATCGCGCAATCCTTGCCTCAGTGTGAATATGCCTTGAAGTTGCTGTCCGGGAAATATGAATTGGAGAGTGATAGGGGTGCTCCCAGGTAGGTGGGAATGAAAGGCCCCTGCTGCGGGAATAGGGCCCGATGGCTTCAACTCGTTAGATGATTCGCCTAGGAGTAGTCGTGTCAATTGGTGAGTAACATCGTCCATCGCATCTTGGAGAAGGGAGATCCGCCTGTCGACGTCTTCTATGCCATCAGCTTCAATTTCGATACGCTCCAGCTCCGAAATCGGTAATTCAAGGCCATTGAGGATATCCATAATTTCTTCTCTAGTCTTGTTCAGTCCCCAGGGCTCGAATCCTCGATATAGATCCTCGACATGCCCCCATGCCGTCCTTAGATAATCGTCGATCCTCTGGGCACCCCGTAATGCGGCCTCGTCTGGAGCATCATAACCCAACTGGAATCGTGCAATTCCGCTCACAGCGGACCCCGCGAGCCCCTGTACCCTGTTGCCCTTATCCATCACGATCTGCCAAATGGCCATGAGCGAGAGGCATGTCCAACGTATGGCAAAAGCTGGGTTGGCTTTGATTGTTGACAAGTCGTGGATCCTTTCGGTGCGGCCCAGTTCGCTAAGCACTTGTCCGACTTCCCCGAACTGGCCCAGTCGGATATCGGTGTGGAACACAAGGGACGCTGCAGCTTCGGTGCATCCGTGCATATGCCTACGTCGTGCCTCGATGGTCATAGTATCTCCCTCGGTCTTGTAGATCTCGAACAAGTACCGCACGCATCTGCAGAGATTATCAACGGTGGTTCCTCCTGGTAGGGACGAGGGATCAAGACATGGACATCAGCAGGTAACGTCATCTGAGCCTTTCGCACGTTGGGTTGAAACTCGCCTTGAATAATTACTTCTTTCCAAACTTGTTGGCCATATTCCTCGTTGAAAGAGCCGGGGATTGCCAGTGCGAAGGTATCCATCTTGTTGTTCATATCAATGTTGTCGGCCAGCCACCGAACTGCACGCACATCCCGGTCCCCGCGCCCTCTAGTCTGGTTCATTGCGTATTTTTCTTGACGTTTTTCCATTTTCTCAAAAGTGCGACGAAACCGATTACGGAGGATATACGACATCAAGCGTGAGAATGGGCTGCGATATGACGATTGGGGATCCGTTAAAGGCGCAACCACGCTGTAAAGGTAGAAGAATCCACAAATAATGATAGGGACAACGGTGGCGACACCGACTTTTGTGTTGACATTCAGGATGGCATCGGCAAGCCCCGCAAAGAAAAGGAAAACGGAGACGTGGATAAGCCCGGGAGCGGCCTCGGCCATCATTGGCATGAGTTCGAGGCCTTCGTACAAAATCATTCGAATGCGTGCAGTCTTCAGGGGGTCGTTAGACCTTTGGTAGACGTGCAGATAAGATCTAGTCCATTGCTGAACGACCGTCGCGAGTAGTGAGGCAGACAGACTGAAAACGAGGCTCATAAGCCAGAAAACGTTCACTCGGCGGTCGGAAGCGGATGGATGAAAGATAGGGTAAGGTGATGGTTGGGTGACATTGAGGGGGATCTGGGTACCGATCGACGCGATTTGTTGTGATATCTGAATAAGAATCTGAAGTGATTGATTTTGGTAGTAGACTGATTCCAGTGCCGGGTTCGATCCCAAGTCCTGAATCTTTGGGACTACGAACGCAGTGAGAACTGCAGAGAACAAACCAGCCTAGAGCGAGAATGATGTCAACTAGGCTGACCAATCATGGGCTGATAACTGATACACACGAATATAAGGAGTCCATCCATGTCGTCTCTCAAGGTTTGCATTCGAGCTTCATCATGGTCTTTAGCTTCTTTCCCGTATAGATTCCATAGGACATTGGCACTGTTGTCAAAATCTTTGGGCTTTTCCCGGGAATCCTTGGGGGAATGGCTTGGGGCACCATTTCCCGATTGATCGTTCATTCCTCCCCCTTGGTCGGTCGAGTCATTAATCGAATCTCCCACTGATACAGAATACGTACCACCCTCATCGTTTTTTTCCGGTGCTGAGATTATTTCCCACTCGTTCAAGTTGTCTTGCAGGGCAGAGAAGTATTTCAAGAAAAAGAAAAAGGGAATGAGCCCAGACTCACCATCAAGTCCTGTCTCTATGTCAATTTGGCTGATCGCCATCCCAATGAGCCTGCGGGGTGTCACGCACAAGGAGATAGATAGGATCCCATATGATAGGATTCTCGGTTTACAGAACGGCAAGTTCCGTCCGGGAATTAGCGGACCCGTCCTATTTCAAAAAAAAAAAAGACAACCATTCCAAGAACCATTCTCTCTTTTGTGAAGACAAGGAGAGTGCCCAAACGGAGGTAGCAAGATGCCTGGAAACAGAGCACAGGTCGGCTAGGTCCTAACTAGAACACTGGGTCTGGCGGCGAAAGACACCCCAGAGGTTTGCATGTGGGGAATTCGGGCCTGTCTCAGGTTTCAAATGCGTCGTATAATTGTCATGCGGAGAGACCATGCAGTGCGTCCACATAGTATGAAATTTATATCGAGAGTAGTACCAATAAATGCTAAACATGTCATCAAAATACTCACGGTGGGTAAATGGAGTAGTTCGATGTAAGAGGTGCAGAATGAGAAAGAGATCCTCGAACCTGTAGCGCCAGGACACAGGCAAAATCTAGCGAAAGTTAGTTAACTCACCGGGGGATCTTATCGCTGCGTCTCTCAGTAATTATGGTTTTTGTTGGGGCACACAATATTGTCTGATCAAGTTGATGATCTTCTCTATGACTAAGTCCCTCCCACGATACGTGAGCAGGGACTCCTCCGTAACGAAGCTTCTGATATCCTGATGGATTTGCCCTGGGAGACGAGACTTGAAATGATAGTCCATGGCCTCGTGAACTTTGCCGGCTGACACATCATGGTGGGAAAGAGAGAGCCCATGTAGGATGACGGTAATGTCTACGATATAGCCCATCATATAGTGAATGTTTTCGACACTGGGCGAACAGATTAGGTCGACTTCGCAATGAATGAAGACCGCTCACGTATTTTGGTATGGATTAGAGCCCACTGCGTGTCGCTCGTAGAAACCTGACCCTCTGGGATACCATTGGGTCTTGAACTGTTAGAAATTTGACGTCTTCAACTTATACGTTGATATAAGTTGACCGCACTCACCTCGGTGGCAGACCAATATGTGACTCAGCCAAGTCCTTGACGAGGTCATGCATCGTGGTCTTGAATCCTTGAAACGACGGATACTTCTCTCACTAAGTAAACAAGACGACAGGACATAGAGATTGACAAACCCCTTCCTCATCACGAAGGTTCCAAACTTCAACAATATCGGTGTGAACAACGCCAATACGGTCTTCAAAGATCTGGTCGGTGAAGTCTTGAGGGGACCGAAGGCCACGCCAATTGTGAGGTATGGCTCGGGTTAGAATTCACTTAACGACAAAGGGAGCGACATGTTGTACTAACGGCTACATCCGACGCTGCTGAGTACTATGAGATCATGCAGTATAAGGCCAAAGGAGACAGTACGTACTCGATAGAGGCTTGGATGATTAAGTCCTGACTGACTCTCTGTGCAATTGACCACGCAAGAGGTCACCGGGGGCTTTCCGACCCGTATTCGGGAGTGTACGATGGCATTGCGCGGGTCCGCGGTGATACACTTGTGAGTTGTCGTGACCAGCTTGGGGGTGAGATCACCAAATCTCGGCTTCGCTGTAAGCTATAGCATCAGTCAAGCGTAATTTCATGTGGGACATACGAAGGATTACACACTTGAGACAATCTCAACCGGCACATTCCTGGGGTGCCGATGAAACAGGGAGCGACACGACTGTTCGTATCTCTCATATGCGGAAGTCTTCGCTTGTTCATAAAATCGAGTGTCCCCGCCTGCGACATCAATCAGAGCCTGGGTGATAACCAGGTTGAACTTCGTGGCCACAACGACGACGGGTACTACTGTCGCCTGTTTCGTTAAATAGAAAGGGTGCTTATTGGTACGCTCACCTCTATTCAGGGCGAGGATTTCTTCCACTCCGTCTCCAAGCCTTCCGTCGGTGACGTCGGAAGTAGGCACACATATCCTAAGTTAGCCTTCTTCAGACAATTATCGATTATCACTTCCATCACAAATACGACGTATTCACCAAACTGCATGTAATCTCTCTGACGCAGAGCAGTTTGCGCGAGTGCGACCAGTAACAAAATCCCGGACGATCTCTATATATTGGATAGCTCCGGGTTCGAAACTGGAATGCTCGTGGACCATAAAATGGCGGTTCTGGCTAGGGGCACAGCCAGAGTTGTTATCGACTGTTCTTAGTGCCATGGGGGTGTTTCCCGATGTCGTCTTTCCCGAAATGGATAGAAAGTCGGTTTGGGGAGACAGATGAATGCCTGTGTACACACCGACATATTCACTTTGAATATGGTATCGATAAGCGGTGACTTGCCAGAGTGTCTCTGTTATAGGACAGGATTAATACTACCTGGAACTCACCTCACAACGGCCGGCACGTACCTTTCCAACGACGAGAATTCTAAATCTGTCAAAGATTGTATTAAGCAAAGGTCATGAGACAGCACCTAGCACATACCTGCTGTTGCCAGAGAGTACTGTCTGCATGATAGAAGGGAACCGTTGGTTGCCGTCAGCGTCCGCGACTGGCGCCGTATTTGCCCTTCGAGTGGATCGAGAGTGTTCTCGTGGTCTACTTCTAGATTCAGCTTCGGGTGATGAAGATGTAGGGAATCCCGACCGAGATAGAGGTTGCGCAGGCGTCGACTTTTTGATGGAAGGAGATTGGTATGCAGAAGGCGCTGGTCTTGTCCCGTTGTGTTCATGTGATTGATACTTGGGTGTTTCTATCTTGTGATGGGCCGGGGGATAAGTAGTCATACCCGGAAGTTGTCGGGACGGCGAGGACACCGGTGTCCCTTCGTTGTGGGATGGTGGGGAAGCGGGGAGGGCGAGCGGTGGTGGATCCAGCACTCGTGCCGTAACGCAGTTCCGTGAGGGCAAGGACGCATGGGCATCGGGGCGCGGGTGGGCTTGGGATAGCGTTTGTTCTGTTGTTTCAATATCGCGCGGGGCCGAATCGTGAGCAGGCCTGCTGCTCCCATTCGAGGAAAGTCAGGCCGCTTGCTTTACCGTATTGGGTTCAGATGACGAAACCGCGGGTGTTGTCCCGTGTGGGGGATCGGATGGGGAGTCGTCGAGGGCGATGAAGATGAAGAAGAGATCTTGGGGGTACTCGCGCAACAACCCAAGTGACAATGGGACAGGCAAAGACAATAGGTTGCATAGAACCTAGAGGAGGATTATATGTTATATGTTAGTAGCGAAAGCGGGAACGTGAATCATACAAAACACGAGGATACCATGATGTTCGTCGTCCGCTATTGATTATGTCACGCCAGCCGCAGCTATGGCTGCATAGGACTGGAGAGCCCGAGCCTGCTAGTTGGTGCCCGCCATATGGGAAGGTATTTTCGTCATTTGGATGGGATTCCCGTGCATGGTGTGTGATGATGATGCAATGATTGATGGTATGAAAAAATGTTGCGCCACCGACGCGCAGCTGCGATGTTCCACGTGCTGTAGTCGTGTCGAATCACGAGTACGAGGACCCGGGCGCTTAGCTTTCAAAACAAATGAGTGTTCCTCGAGTTTTTCTTCGGAAACTTGGCATTTGTTCACGATAGCTGCCGGTGCTATCTATACGGGGCATACTGTATCCCTGCCAGTTGTGCGTTGCGCATTGGGGGTTGGATGTTTATATTGTTGAATTTAAAATCGGACCAATCTGTAGGGACTCGGAGGCGAGGTCCAAAACAAGAAACTCTCGACCCTTTTTCGATTTTGCCCCAATCGCTTTAAAAGGTCGGGCCAAGCCCAACTTTTTTATCATTATCTACCTCTCTCCACATCCATTTCCAAGCTTGTCTCTCATGCATTCCCATAACGGACGCCCCAAACGAAAGTTCCCTAACAAGGATCAGTACGTCCAACGTCGGCGCCAACCCGAACATGGGAACCGGAAACGAAGACTCTGTGAGGAAATCTCGGCCTTTATCATAGGACCAAACAGGAAACCGAAACCATCACGAGTTCCCCTTATTTTCAGTTCCCATCGACTTACCCACCTTACAGGATGGGCCCTGATATTCAGTCACTGAGACGCGCAGTGCGATCCATTCCACCAATCATCGAGCCGTTTATACCAACTGAACCAACTTTCACCTCATAGATTTCAAGATAGAGCCGCCCCCCGATCTCCCGGCACTGTGAGTATCATCTTTTTTATCGCATATATCGACCGTGTACAACTTCCTGGGACTGGGCGAGTTGGCATCCTTCGTGCGTGCTTGATATCTTCTCCATAACGCTCGCTTATCTTCTTGTAAGCATGAACACTTGGGAAACGGAGGTCATGCCAGGAACCTCGCACTACTTCACAAACACGCCTATCGTTACATCCCATCAGTCGGGACTACCCAGACACACCCCCTATCAACAACTTCGCGATCGCACGGCTACTTTCCCCCCGGAGACATGTTTGACTCCGAGTCAGACAAGGAAGGTTTCTGCCGCGGCGTGCAGAGCGGGTTCCTGGACATCATCCACAACATCTAGCCCTCGTTCCTCTACCCAGAGGTACAACCACGACGCAGTCGAAAGGGGTCTTCTCCGTGGCCCCTTCCTCGTTTATGTGAGTCTTTCTTTATCTACACACGCACGGCCAATCTTTCCATAGTGCTATCAACATATATTCAACACACCGCGCAGATGCAAGATAAAAATATCCCTCGAGAAGATCGCATATATCGCAGTCCTTGTGTGGCCGCATTTATCCTCATTCTTTGTTCACCTCTAACTTATACTTCCAGTGCCATCAATTTCTGAGGCCTTCTCCTGTCGCGGGGGCAGTTGACCCCGAGGCTTTTTATCAGGATATCATGGACTTATTCGACGACGAAGGATGGGCCGCGGGAACGTTCAGCTGGTGGACCAAGTACGTGATACGAACGCACGTCCTTACTGACATAATTTCCAGACCAATCTTTGAACAACGTTCGGCACACCGCACAATACGAGCTCCCATCCGGCGCAGACTAGGACATCCACCCTTCCCCCTATTCCTTCGCTTTTCATATCCACCACCATCAGAACAATCAGTCGCCGTACTACCGTCATCCTCCCTGTGTATAGCCGTTGCCTCGTGAACATATTGGTATTGGTAGCCTTGACGTAGTCAATACAATTTTTTTATTCTAATATTTTCGAATGCCAAAAAAAGCGTGATTTCTGGTAAAGACCTGGGGAAGATGATACATGAACGCTAACGGATAGGCAATGATCATGCCTCAATCTCGCCAGATCGCCCGAGATGAGGGATAGAACTTATAAGATCCACTGCTTCCCGCATTGTCCTTGCCTCGATTTCGTCAGATCGCTCATAGATAGGACATACAAGATCCACTGTTTCTTGCATAATCACTGTATTATCATGGCGATCTGGTAAATATCATACATAGTCTACCATATAGTTGGTCTCTTGTATAGTTTGACCCACGAAATACAAGGGTGTCCGCAGATCGGTGATGCCTTGCAAGCGATGCGGCCATTGCAAGGCCATCCAAACACCTTACATGGATTTTACACTTTTGCTGATTTGGCAACAGTGACTATACGTGACTCTATCTACAATCGTCCTACCCTTCTCCGTTAAAGACTTAAAGCCCCTCGAGGCATCAATACAAAACATCATAAAGTTTATGCACAATGAAGAATACATGATATGCAAAACTCAGTAGTATGCATAACACATAATCATAATCAACATCATCGTTAACCGATAGAGGGGGGGACACAATATTGCCGTATCAAATCAATAATCTTCTCTAAGACCAGGTCTCTCTGTGGTACCGTAAATCTGATTGCGAATGTCTCTGTAACAAAACTGCTGATATCCCGGTGAATCCTATCCCTGCAACCAGATCTGACATGCCTATCCGTCGCCAACTGGACGTCATTGGCTGACACATTGCCAGAAGCGGTCCTGAGTATGTCATTCAGAATAACGGTGAGGTCTACAATGTAGCCCATCACACATCGAACATTCTCCTGGCTGACATGCGAAAGCGGATGAGCCAGGTACACGTCATTATTTTGTGTGTACTCACCTGTTCCTGTATACGTCGTCAACCCACTCCGCAAAGCCAAGACTATGGGGTGTTCGATTTTGTGGGTATCTCTTCCCTATCTTGTATATAACAAACGCACCTCGACGCCACGCTACTGGCCGGCCCAGCCAAATCCTCGACGATGTGAGTCATATTTTCCTTGAATCCTGTACCGGAAAGACACTAATATCTATGAGTAGCTAGAACAGTAGAGAGGCGGGAAGAGCTAACTTTGGCGCTGTCTTTCAGGTTCCATATTTCGACGATATCTGTGTGAATGACGTTTAAGCAGTCCTTGAGGGGTTGATCAGTGAAGTTGAGACTAGACATCAGACCACGCCAGTATCCTAAGGATGTACGTAGGTGTCAGTAGTGGCCTGAATCAGCGAGGTGGCTATACTCGCGGCTTCGCCCAATTCTGCGAACCAGATATATTAACGAGACGAGATTCGGTAGAAAATCGACATACTCGATGGAGGCTTGGATGAAAATGTCTTGATGAACTCTCAGTGCTGCAGACCATAAGAGAGGCACGGGGGCAATCCGTGGCCTCGATACTTGTGAACTCGACCGCGCAGGGGCAGAGGTAGCACGTGTACGGGAGCCTGACATGAACCTGTCCGTGATCATAACAAGACTATCGATCAGATCCCTAAATTGTGGGTTCACTACGAATAAATCAACTTGTTAGAGTATGGTTCCACAATAAAGAGAGCAAATACCTGAGACAATCTCTGCTGGCACATCCCTGGGTTCCCTACGGAATAGGGAGCGGCATGACTGGTCGATCCGTGCGCGTGCGCTGGTCCTTGCAGAGCTTCCACCTTCAATTGCAACTGCCTGGTCAAATTTAGTAAATGCGACAATTACAGGTGCTGAGCCTCGTATTAGCCGAATGTGTGAGCCTCGAATTAAAACGCAAATACCTCGTCTCATGGCCAGAATCTCGTCAACTCCTTCTCCGATGCTTCCGCTGATGACGTCGGATGTGGGGACACATATCCTGAATCAAACGCTTCAACCAAAACAGGAATCAGGGACATTTGAGCATCGATTCTCTACCAGACGATGTGCAGTCTGTCATCATTGGCACGGCCCGGATCAGTCCGATATGAAATGAACTCTCGAATAGCCTGCAGGTTGTCGCCGGGTCCAAATCCAGGGCTCTCGTGGACGATGAGGTAACGATTACCCTCTGATTGAACCTCGTGGTTGATATCTGGTCTTCCTGGGGACGCCTGATTTCCGGAATGTAGCCAGGTGAACAAGATGGGAATACGAAGTAAGACAGAACACAGACCGGTATGTTCACTTTGAAGACTGTATTAATGAGCGAGGATTTGCCCGAGCCTTTCTGTGATTAAGAAGGTATCGATTTGACCTGAATTTGGTTGAGAATTGGATGACTGTACCTTTCCCACTACGAGAATCCTAAATCTACGGGATATGAGAGGGACGTCATGTAAATACCGGAGTGGAGCCACATACTTGCGATGATCGGAGAGCACTTGGCGCATCGTTGAAGCGAGTGATCGGGTACCCGCCTTTGGGTGCGCTTATAAGGCGGTTATTGAGGGTTCATAGCCCAACTAAGCATCACTCTCTCACCTGGGTTCGGCATTGTGGGAACGGAATCGTGACGCTCACCGGGTGTTAACGTCCGGGCCCTCCTACGGTCCTGGGAAGGCGACCTTTCCAAATTCTGGGGCATAGATCGCGTTCTAGTGCGGGAAGTTGAACCTGATGCTTCTGTATGTGTCGGCTGGCGTAAAGATGGAGTTCGACTGCGAGGTCGGGACAACGTGGGCGTGGAGGGCACAGAGGCACTTGGGGGTGGTGTCGGCACCGTAGTGGAACTCTGAGCCCTCTGCATCGGTGCGCTGGGAGGCGCTGGAGGTTCCTGGACATCAGGTTTACTGGCGCAGCAACCCATAGGGCAATTGAGGGGTCCCGTCAGCCAATGAGCGTCAGTTTGAGAGGGCCCCCGGTACTCGGTTCCAGCGCACTACAACTTAGACGTACTGTATTCTTGTAAGTTATCAGGAAAAACCTCCTGCTGACGAGAGGTAGCGAGAGGTAGTATGATATTGAAAATAAACCCAGAAACTAGGACAGTGAAATTATTTGTTTTGGCTTGCGGTGCCTGGCGCTCCTTCTTGGTTAGCGCGCGGACTGGGCGTGGTTGCACGAGTCGCAGATGACGTACAGTCACCGATGAGTTGCATGCCTTCCACTGCGCCTCTTCTGATGAGCGCGCGGATGGTGTCGGGTGCGATGTGGACGAGTCGGCGGAGCAGCGTTGGCAGGCTGACACACTCCAGTTCTTAGTCCAGAGTTCGATAAAATGATGTGGAGCACTAAGTGACTCAACTGCACTGAGGTGAAGGTGAACATGGTCACATTGGCGAAAGGGTAAGAGAACATGAAGGCAGCGAGGGGATGAGATGGATGGACGCCCGTGGAACATGGGGGTATGAGATGGAAGGGCGAATGAGCCCCAGCCAACGGTACTGTCACACTGACCAGTCGGCAACCCCACCCCAAGAGAGGACCCCCGAAAATACCGATAAAGGTTTGATCCCGATTTTAGCCAAATGGGGGTCTCATGGGTAGTGTTGCCGCGGTCCGGTCTGGTCCGGTCTGGGTCCGGTCCGACATCGGTCCCAGGTTCAATTGGTCCAGTCCAGGACCGGACCAGAATTTGATCGGTCCATCTGGTCTGGACTCAGCAGACCGTCAGGCCCAGTTTACCTATTTTGGGTATGAACAAAACCAATGCACAGGGCCACAGGCCTATATGTTTT
>Ga0307510_10003909_pt1 | contig 17478 bp, 35 predicted proteins | sample 12_EM_MG_FD_207224 | JGI IMG/M metagenome (GOLD analysis project Ga0307510, IMG submission 207224) | Populus trichocarpa ectomycorrhiza microbial communities from riparian zone in the Pacific Northwest, United States - 12_EM | ecosystem: Host-associated > Plants > Roots > Unclassified | place...
TTTGGCTCGTGCTGTATACGCGCGCGCGGACCTGTAAGGATGCCTCCCGTGACACAGGCGCGGTGGTCTGATTTTTTACAGGGTGCTGCTTGATGACGTCTTGGCTGCCGTAGATTCGCAGGTTGCTCGGCAAGTGTTTGGTGTGTCACCTGTCTAGTTTGTATCACCAACCAGGATTGCTGACGCCACCAATGCTCAGATCAAGTTATTGGGCCACGTGGCTTGCTTGCGACCAAGGCAAGAGTTATGGTTACGCATAGTATCTCATTTCTTTCCAAGTTCGACCAGCTGGCCTACGTGCGCCGCGGTATCATCGTCGAGTCAGGGTCGTACGCAAATCTTGTGGCAGACAAAGCCAGTCAGGTCTATAAGTTGATGTTAGTGCGGATAAATCCGTATCCGATACACCACGAGATCGCTAACTCAATCGTAGTCACGGGCACGGCCATACAGGCGGCGGATCTTCGTCATCTGGAAGCGTGACGCCATTCCTGAGCGACGAAGGATTCACCCCATCTGGTGGTTCTAGTCGCGGAGAGCAAGGCATCTTGACCGAGGAAAAGATAGACGCTATTGGTGAAAAGCTTACCCGAAAGAAGAGCTTCGCTCGCGCAATCCTTGCGCCAATCACATCTCAAACAACGAAGGCCGCCTCCGGCGGTCTGAGCGAGGAACAAAGTGCCCAGGGACGGGTCAAGGGACACGTGTACTGGCGCTATATCGAGGCAGCGTCCAAAACCGGGTTCTTCCTCTTTGTGTTTATGGTGTTTTTGCAGCAGGGGTCCCAGATCCTCAGCACGTTCGCGCTAAAGTATTGGAGCGAGGGCAACCGGGAGAGTGGCGAGAACAAGAGCGCCGTGAAGTTCCTCTGGGTGTATGGCCTCTTATCGATGTCTTCCGTGATTTCTAGCTGTCTAGGGTCGATCTTGATGCTGGTATTATGCTCGCTGAGAAGTTCGAAACATCTACATGATGCTGTGCGTAGAATCTATTTTCTCCGACCTATCGTTTCTGACTCGGCCTTGTACAGATGCTTCACTCGGTTATTCGCGCTCCATTGACATTCTTTGAACTCACACCTTCTGGCCGGCAAGTAGTTCTTATTCGGTTTTGCGCATGTCGTATGACCTGTTACGTTTGTCCGTCTAGTGTTCTGAACTTATTCACAAAAGACACGAACGTCGTGGATCAAGCCTTGGCAAGAGTGAGTGTGTACTCTTATTCGGTGGTGATCCCGCTCTGAATGGGCTCTTCGCCTCAGGTTATCCAATTTCTCGTTCGCACATCGTCCGCTTCCATTGGCATACTGATCGTCATTGGATGGAGCTTCCCACCATTCCTAATCGCGGTCATTCCTCTTGGTTGGATGTATTCGCGTTTTATGACGTTAGTATCCCCGTTTAGATCCTCATACGATATCTCAACACTTTTTGCAGATATTATCTAGCTACATCGCGCGAACTTCAGCGCCTCAATTCCGTTTCTCGCTCTCCTATCATATCCTGGTTTTCCGAGTCACTCGCCGGTCTATCCACGATTCGTGCCTTCAACCAGCAGGGAATTTTTACCGAAATCAACGAACGCCGTGTCGACCGCAATCAGATGTGCTATCTACCTAGCACCACCGTTAACCGGTGGTTAGCTGTGCGACTCGAGTTTATCGGTGCAGCAATAATCCTTATATCATCTACGTTGGCTGTCGGAGCCCTGGTGACGAGTGGGGTTGACGCGGGACTCGTTGGGCTTGTTATTTCCTACGCTCTTAACGCGACCAGTTCGTTGGTGAGTACGCTGGTCGATGTCAATTAGGTGAGGAGGCTCTGACGAATTTGGCAGAACTGGCTTGTGCGCTCTGCGAGCGAAGTGGAACAGAATATCGTCAGCGTGGAACGAATGTTGCAATACATCGAGCTGAAACCCGAGGCACCATACGAGATCCCGGAAACACAACCAGAAGGCGCATGGCCGACAGATGGGCGCGTGGAATTCCGGTGCTTTCGTTTGGAGCATCGGTGGAATTCTATCACTAACGACCTTGTTCTAGAAATTACTCACTCCGATATCGTCCTGAACTGGATCTGGTGCTCAAGAGTATTTCGATTACCTTGGTATGATCGTCGAGACGATACGTATGAATAGGACTGTACTGATCAGAGTTCGACAGAACCCGGGAGAGAAGATCGGAATATGTGGTCGAACTGGCGCCGGGAAGTCATCTGTAAGTCCCTCCGCGTTTGCAAAGTGCCCATTACTAATTGGTTCTCACAGCTTCTACTCGCATTGTTCCGTATACTTGAGCCTGCCGAGGGAACGATTCTGATCGACGGAGTGGATATCACAAAGATTGGACTTCATGACTTGCGCTCGGCGATGACGATTGTCCCTCAATCACCAGACTTGTTCGAAGGAACCATGCGCGAGAATATCGATCCAGTTGGTGAATATCAAGACGCTGACATCTGGGAAGCACTCAAACAGGTAATTCACGCCTCCGACTCTGACGTGGTATGATAGTTGTGACTGATGACATGGTTTTATAGGCCCACTTGAGGGAGTACGTAGAAAGCCTGCCCGAGGGGCTCGATGCGCCGGTCAGAGAGGGTGGTTCGTCTCTGTCCGCTGGGCAGAGACAATTGGTATGCTTTGCCCGGGCTCTGTTGCGCAAAACGAAAATCTTGGTTCTGGACGAAGGTAATCAAACCCTATCCCTCGTAGGAGCTCCATGTATTCACCTCTACTGTCAGCGACGTCCGCTGTCGATCTCGAGACGGACAAGGCGATTCAGGAGATCATCCGCGGCCCACAGTTCAAGAACACAACGATCCTTACCATTGCGTGAGTAACGCGGAAGATATGCATTATCCGTCTTTCTGACGACGTCGTCATAGCCACCGTTTGAATACCATAATGGACTCGGACCGGATCTTGGTTCTGGCTGCGGGCAGGGTAAGTGAGACGTAGTCGGTCTTCAGAGATCCTAATAACCTTGCTTGTAGGTCGCAGAGCTTGACACCCCCAGTAACTTGTTGACGAAACCGGATTCTACATTCCGTACGCTGACCATCGAGGCTGGATTGGCATAAAGTCGATGCAAGTAGACGAAAACGAAATTTCGCACAGTTTCCTATACACTTATGCGTTATTAACGAAAATATATATCTTGATCGTTTCTGTCTTGCTTTTTTTCTTGAGCGAAAATGTTGTGAAGGCTCTAGTAGATGCGTGCAACATCCTCTGATGATTCAGCCCTTAGTAGCATCGCCTTCCTTATTCCAGATTGTACTCGACTTCAACAGCTGTCCGTTACTTCTCATATCCAAGGATATGTTTCCTCCTATTCAAGGGCGGTCCTGGGCAGAGCTTTTCACTGACCCTACAGTATTGGAGACCTTCATTGGTTGGGCGGCCTCGGTTTTGTGCTCGTTAACACGTGCAGAGATGATATATTGCATTATTCCCCGATCTTTAGTGACGGTTGTTGCTGGCCGTCCACCGACCTTAACTTGTCCTAGACGGGGTGATGTATGATCCCTGCACCTGTATTCCGAACCCTCCCGCCACCACGCCCCGGGACCACGCTTTCCAGCTATCATGACCATGACAGAGGTAGTAGGGCCCACCATGTCCACATGCACCCTTCCGCATCGCACGCGCAAACTCCCGAAGCAACGCTGCGCCTGCGCGGATATTCTACGGCAGCATCAGCGCCGGAAATGGGAGCGGAAGCAGCAGCACGAACAATAGCTCCGGCGTGACGAGGCCCTCGGCCAGCTCGGAGGTCCCATAATCCAGCCTCCGCAACATGTCGTCGTCATTGTCGTCGACACCATCGGCGCCGTCCCGCCCGTCGTCACGGCTAGGCGTCTTTGGTGGTGCAGCTAACCCGACCTTCGTATACACCCCCCAGCAACCCGCGGGACCCCCTCGACGCACAGATAGCCGCGATCGTCAACTCGATCGCGCACGGCTTGCTGCTCGAGCGCGTTGACCGGCCACTCAGGACGACGCGCAAAGGTGAGGAGATCCGCGCGCAATAACCGCAAAGGCGGAAGAGGAAAGGCTCAGCCATCGCCAAGGTCGAGGGCGACGCCTGGAGGATGGCTTCCAGGACCTGGGTACCCTCCTTTAACATTCCCTAGCTGAGAAGGGCCATGGCCAAATGGCCTGCCAAACCAGAAACCAGAAAAGAAAAAGGACACCCCTCATCAGCACACAGACAGCCTAGCATGACGGTGAGGGCGAGTGAATAAATTATCAACGCACGGCATAGTTCGCGTCGCCCTCGTCTACGAGCCCGCGCAAGACCCGATAGACGTGTCCCAGTCCCCACGCGCGGGTGCCACAAACGCGACGCTGAGCGCTTTGGCCGGTTCGGGTACGTTCGCGGACGCCGCCACGGTCGCAAAGTGTGCTTCGGCCTTGTCGATCTGTCCAGGTTGGAGATACACTCCAAGCGCGGAACGCATCTCGCCGTTGGTGCTGCTGGCCGTGGTTGATGACGGCTTTTTTTGTTGGGTGGCAAGAGGCTCGAGTGGCGCGGTGGCGGCATAGATTTAATGGTAGTAAGGCTGAAGCACGGAAATGCACTCGGATGTAAATTTGAAACCGGAAAACTGTATAAACACCTCTGTTTTAGTCAGACCCGGCGAGTCTCCGCTTCTTCGCCTCTGGGAGCAGCGTGTTTCCTCTACTGGCTTCCATCTTGTCTCGCAAAGGCCGCAAGGCCCTTCTCTCGCCAGCATTCGATACGTTGGCCACATCCGACGGCGGTGCATCAGAAAAAACTGGCCCATTCAAGCAACGACGGCCGCTGCTTGGGATCATGCGCCGTCAACATATTCGCAAATGCCCTGAGGTGCTTGTCTTCTCTCTTGAACTTGTCAAGAAGGTACAAAATAACATGCCCGCACGACCATCGGTCAGCCTTAATCGGGCTGTACATCGGCTTCTTCTCGATCTCGGGGGCCATCCAATTCTCCGTCCCGCATTGGTCATCCACCTCCTCGTCTTCATCCTTTACCTGCAAGGCGAGATCGAAATCGATTATTTTCAGGCAAAATGCCTGATCCACAAGAAGGTTGTTGGGTTTGATGTCCCTGTGGGCGATACAAAGCCCATGAAGATACCCGAGGCCTTCAATGAGGCCATCGCAGAGTTTATTGACCCTGCCAGAGAGTTGCTCAGGAGCGAGCCTGAGGTAATCCACAATCCGGTCCATTTTCGGTGTGATGATCCACAGCGCGGATTGCGTGTGGAAGGAGTCGATTAATGGGACAACATGTATGGACTTTGGTTGGGTGGTATTAAGGAGATTGAGGATCAAGAGCTCATTCGACTCCTCGCGTACTTTCTTGGCGATGAGTTTCTTGTCCGGCTCCGATGGCCGATACACGGTGAGAATATTAGATGGCATCTGAGTTTCGGGCATCAGCGCGGCGTATTATAAGTAGAACATGGTGAGTGGTCACACCTTAATAAGTGACTCGAATGCGACACCACTGGCATTCACAATGACCTCCGGTTCCACCTCATAGTCACGTGCTCGGAGCTCTGCACAGTATGCTGCATGAGCGCGTCCAGCGACTGCACCACCAGCTGCACCTGCACCATCACCCGTGCGAGGACGTTTTCTGCTGGCCTCTTGGCCACCCCCCTTGGAGTAAAACGACTTCATGCCGAAATCTTTCTTCTGATTCGAGATCTTGTCCTGGAGTAGTCTAATCTGGGACATAATGTCCGATACAGGCTCGTCTGCTCGTAGTTTGTGAAGAAGGTTGTAAAATTGGTGTGCAAATTCGACGCGGCCGTCTGGCGTCTTTAAGTCAAAGTATTTTTCCTTGTAGTGGACCTACGACAGCTCAGCCTGCTTTTGTACAGAAGCACAACATCAACATACCGTTCGGTCATTTGGCCGCTGAAACAGAGTATAGCGGGTTGCTCTGCCATCGTCATAAACGAAGATAGCAAACAGGACGAAGTTCTTCGCATTGAAGGTATTTAAAAATGTGTTTGCAAACCGGACGACAGCAGCCCCCTGCAAAAGCATCCGGATAAGGTCCTCAGGCCATATTTTCGCTGAGGTCGAATTAACTTCCACGAGTAGCCGTGGAATGAATGACTTCAAGATTAGGCAGTCACTGCAAGGTTTATATGTGCGGAATTCCTTTGATCGGACGTCCGTACCCATCGTGACAAGGTCGAAAGGCCACGGTGTTTTACCTCTGTAGAGTCTACACTAAATCACAATGAATGGGAAGAGGGCAAGCAACCGAATACGTACAGCTGAACGGTTAAGGAGCCTTCATCGCCTTTACCCAGAACGGAATTGACAATCATGCTGAAGAACATCTCGTCCATCAAAGCTTCCTTCAAGGGAGATCCTTGCCACCTTCTTTCCCATTGCACACGCGCAAGAAGGCCGATGTGTAACACCTCGACCAGCCCAGCATAGCGCGGCGGTTGATTCTCTTCCTCGTTAGATTCGCCCACGTCGGTAGAGCCCATGCTCGGCTCAGAATATGCAGCCAAAGGTTGGGGATCACATATCAAAGAACGCGGCACCTACACCGACCAGTCAGAATCGAAAAGCAGACTGAATACACTCAACAGCGCACATCAGCGGTCACACCTGATCTTTTGTCCAATTCTTGTTCAAATTTTGTGACAAAGTCGGGAGCCGACGCCGCCCTCTTTACATCGTTCGGTTCGAAATCGGCGAACTGGAAGCTTCCCCATTCGTGCGCGACTATGGAAATACCTTGGTATGCTTTTAGGTTTCCGGGTCGGGAACAATTTGCTCTTCCGCAATGGTACCTTTGATTGTTTAAGATATGGTCAGAGTGGCGCGACGGCGGGTGGGGAAAGGGTATAATACAACACGTACCTCTGGGAGGGACTTGCACGAGAACACGAATCATATTATCTGGTGCAGGCTCCTCGAAGAGCAACGATATTGCTCTATCCGGTCCGAATGGCCATGCATCCGCCTTGACCTTCACCTTCGCCTTGACCTTTGCCTTTGCTTTCCCTTTTCCCTTCCCCCGCCCCCCCTCCTCCTCCTCCTCCTCCACATCCATATCCACCTCCACCTCTGGTACTGGTCGACGTTCGAGGTCCTTGAGATAATCTGGTTTGTATATTTCCTCACTTGACACTGGTGTGCACAACCGCCACACAACGAGTTCTTCTTTGGCTTCATTAATTTTAAGTGCGTCCCAGCCCTTCGCCTTGATCTCCTTTAGAATGTCGGAGACAGTACCATTAGGGGGTACGTCCACAAAATCGGAAGACCTCAGGGTATGCTGAAACTTATTATCCACAATCATGAACCACACTGTGAAAGGCTTTCGTCGAGGTGGCATGATGATGTCGTATACGGGGTGAAGGAGTTGCGGCGGGGAGCGACGACGATGATTTAATTAATATTGTCAACCAAGACTGTGGCGTGGCTTAGTTGAACTTGACAGTTACGGTTCGTATCACATGATGCAACCTTACTACGATACCCAAAATAGCGAAGACAACGATGTTCATGTTCAGCAGTCAAATTTTATCATTACCATACTACGCCTCTCGCGCTCGCCTGTTCTCTACCTCAGCACGAATCCAGGAGAACCGTGCCATCATTTACTTCCAGAATGGCCGGCCTGCAGACGTCGTGCGGGCCCTCACCATCCCCAGTCTCGCCGCCCCAGCCCCGCAAACGGTAAACGTGCGCTTCGTCTTGTCGCCGATCAACCCAGCAGACGTGAACGTGGTCGAAGGGGTCTATCCCTCCAAGCCGCAGCCATCTTCCTTCCCCGGCGTCCGAGGGGACGTGTTCGTAGGCGGTAACGAAGGGCTTGCGGAAGTCACGGGTGTCGGCAATGGCGTGAAGAACCTCGAGCGCGGCGACTGGGTCGTCATGAAGGCGAGCCAGGTTGGCACTTGGAGAAGCGCCGCGAATTTGAGGGAGGATCAGGTGTTGAAGGTGCCGAGGCTCGAGGGACTCTCGGAGGTGAATGCGGCGACGATGATGGTGTGTGTCCTTTCCAAATATATTTAGCTGGGAGGTCTCCACAACTAACGATTTCACAACCCACAGGTTAACCCAGCAACAGCGTACTGCCTTCTGTCGCACTTCGTCACTCTGGAGAGGGGTCAGTGGGTCGTTCAAAATGGGGCAAATAGTGCGGTGCGTCGTATCAGAGCTGTGACATGTGCAACATCCCGCGGCTCAATGTTGTGTGCCCATAGGTCGGCCAGGCAGTCATACAACTCGCGAGGGACGCTGGTCTGAAGACAATCAACTTCGTCCGGAGCCGGTGGGCGAATTGCCTGTTCGATGAAGGTTTCGCTTTAAATCTCACCGGTCATGCAGGGACGACATAGATGCGCTAAGACGAGAATTACAAGACCTAGGTGCTACGCATGTAGTAACATACGACGAGTTGGATGACAAAAAGGCGATCAAGGCAAAAGTCAAAGAATGGACCTATGGCCAGGTTCTCACTCCCTATCGTCGGGACTTCTACGTGCTGACATTACTTGCGGAAAGGACATTCGCCTCGGCCTGAATTGTGTCGGTGGCGAGTCTACGATGGCTATGGCAGGCCTTCTGGGCAATGACGCACATCTGGTGACATATGGCGCGATGGCAAAACGTCCTGTTCCAATCCCCGCGTCATTCCACATATTCAAAAATCTCACGAGCCACGGATTTTGGCTCAGTCGGTGGTACAGAGAGAACGGCGAACGGCAAATCAGCCTTGTCGACGAACTCGCGCGGATCATGGCTTCAGGGAAGGTGAGTAGTTGCGTCCCACTGTCGGTGAGGATTCGGTCCATACGTTTGAGTAGTTCAAGGAACCAAAGCATGAGATTGTCACCATTGCGCGAGAAGCAAGTGAAGAACGAGCCTCGAGTATGATTAGTGAGGTATTTCGGAGAATAGCGTTGGGTAGCGTTAAGAAAAAAGCGGTCCTCAAGGTTGAGGGAAGTGACAACTAGGTGCGTTTTCGTGCTAGGTACCCATATGATGTATTTCGAGACATAGATGATATCCAACTGTACACTAGTGTATCTTCTGATCCTCGAAGAACCGCTGGAATTGACAAAGTCACCATTAACGTTTGATGGAGGACATGCCAGTGATACAGTCACTGTACTCACTCTTAAGTGTCGCAGCTGCCATGCACAAGTTGCGAGGAGTACGCTATTTGTGCGGTGCTGTACCACACCGCACGGGAATTCGTACCCTCAGAAAGATCGCGGAAATCTGCCTCCCGTTCGCGTTGATATTCAAATCGCGGAGCCTGCTCGAGAGAACCGAGACGTGTGAGCGATCATGGTCCGTGTTGGGCTTTGTCGAGCCGACAACGATATCGAAGTGCAGGCGGATGTGTGTGGTAGGACCGAACCAGGAGCTGAAATAGCTGGTCGACGGGCAGTGGAGTGGTCTCCCGCGCCGTGAGAGGTGAAGGTGAAACGCCCTTCGAGCGGACCACGTGTATTAGCGACGGAATGGCCACTTTCCACTTCCTGTGAAAGTGCCATAGTGGTATGTCAAGGTAGTCCGCCCCAAGACGTGTGTTACTAAATGTGACCTGCACCAGAATGCCCAGCTCTTCGTTAACTTTATAAGCCTGCTCATTTTCGCTCCATTCCGATGCGCGGTAGTGGCCTCAAATATGACGGCGAAAATGGCCGAGAAATGTGCGTGCTAGGATATATACATATTTTGATGGTGCCCACCCTCGACTTCGATGAAGCAGCGTTTTTTGTTCGCGTCGAGATAGGAGTGGAGGGCATTCAGAGCCGAGATGTAAAACAGAGTAGGGAACAGGGTGACCGAACACAGGAGTTGAGCATGACAGGTGGCCGACGTGCCAGTTGACCCCTAAACAGCACCACCTAACGCACACAACAAACAACGTCTGCACTGCACTGAAATGTCTGATGATACAATCCTTTGGTGCCTTGTCAAAGGCGCGAACGCCCCTTTTATTGTTCGCACCTCACCCACTACATCCATTGCCGATTTGAAAAGCCTCATCAAAAAAAAGAATGAAAATACCCTTCGAAGGGTCGATGCACCAGACCTCAATCTCTGGAAGGTGTGTTATTTCTAGTGATTTGTTCTGACATTATGGACTCAAACTCTGGCAGGTGCGCTATATCGTGACTCGGATGTCCATAAACACTGATGTAACAATGGCCTCTGCTTGCCTATTACACCCGTAGGTCGATGTGGACCTTGGTAGGATATGTGACGCTATACGCAAAAGTGAATGTTGGTTCGATACTACTCAAGAAAAATCATTGTGGGATGCAGAAACCATCTCCGATGTGTGGGCTGAGCTGCCTTCCCGTGGCCAACTCGCCGTTTACGTCACTTTACCTCCTAACACGGGCAGCCTAACTCTTCATGGCATGGCTGGTGAGTATTTCATACGTTTCTTTACCTGTGATAGTCACTATTTTTGTTGTTGTCATTCTAACATTTCCTTCTTCCCTCCTTCCACAGTTACGGATCAACGTGAGCCGGATTCTTCTATCTGTCTCCGGATGACAAACTAATCACGCTCGCAGTTGAGACTGTGCTCCAGCACGATCTTAGACGTTTTGTGGATTACTGTCGAGGTGTCATCATCCATATAGCCGATGAGGATGATTTGTTCACCGTGGAAGATGTCAGAAAGAATGGATTCGAAGAGGAGGACAGGTACAGGCACCCGGACTTCGTCCAAATTTTCTGGAAAGATATGATGGACCCGCTCGACATTGAGATAGATGATTCTGCTGATAACTATGTTTGTCGTCGTCTGACATAGTCCCGTGTGTCGATTCCTAACTCCCTTCAAGCTAGGCACTTCTAAGTTACATGAGCTGCTTCCACCGAAAATTTGGCAAGAGAAGTTACGTCTTCTTTCGATTTCCGGGCAAAGCGACATCATGATGGAACCCAACGGCCTGGACATCATATTTCATTTATTGTCAGCTGCCTCCTTCGAGGTCAAATTTTGGTCCAAAAAATCTCTGGAGCAACTAGACGAGGAAGATATGAAGTACACATTCTTTAACCGTCTTGCAAACTCAGGCGTGTTACCCAACGGGGCCCAGTGTCGATTGTACGTCTGTGTATTTCGTTCTGGGTGTGATCTAACGTTACTTGCTTGAGTAGCCGTCAACGCTGGCCTATGACCTTGGCCGTCAAAATTGATGGACAGCTAAAGTTGAAGACATACACGCCTTGCAGCGACTTCTCTATCTTGATGAATGGGTTCCCTCGTCTCGTATGGGAACTCTGCTCAGACCTGCGCACCCGCTCTGATGAACGGCGCATGCGAGCTTATGGAACGAGCGTAGTTAAACTCGGAAACTATATTTTAAAGGACAGACACCAGCCACCACGCTTCATTCTAGTGGCCATATATCAGACTCCCGAGGCAGTCAATATTTCTACCTTTTATCAAAAAAATGACAAGGTGTGTCAACAGTTGTCATCGAACCGTCCGATGCATTTGAGGTTGACAAATTCATGTCAGATCTATCAACGGGTGGAGAAACTCGATCTGACCTCCAGGATTGGCCGCTTTGAATTTACTCGGCGACTTTACAAACTCGTGGAGATGTTCAAAAGCGACGATGAATACGCATTCAGTAACCATCCTTTCACCAAAGGACTGGCGGCGTTTATTAAGACCGATGACTTTGACGGCACTTTGTCCAGCCGAAAATCAAAGCAACAACGCAAAACAGACACTGGGTCCTCGCCCGGTGGTGGACCATCAGGGCCTGGGTTCACTGTTCAAGGGTACGAGCTCATATCTGACGTCGAAAAGGACGGCAAGGACATCTTTGAGCCGTTGTTCAAGGTATGGGCGGTGCTACTGACGAGAATACTCACCAACTGAAAAATAAATGTTCTGCTCCGCAGGTACCACCGCATATACATCGGATGCGTCGTCGTGACGACGCTAGCGGGACTCCGTACATAGTCAAAGAGTGTCGCCAGGGGTCGAACGAGCTGAAAATCTTGAAGTTCTTACAATCACTCAAACCGCCTTCCGAGCATATCATCCCGCTCATCGAGACGATAGTATCGAATGCAGGGCCATGCGTTGTGCTCCCCGAGAGGAATTCCGTCAAGGAACAATTGTGGTGTTTTACCGACGGGGGCGATCTTCGGGGTAAGTTCCTAGACCTAAGCCGGGATCTGACGACAGGCTTGTCGTTTCTTCACAAGAATGGAATAGCGCATCTAGACATCAAGCCTTTGAACCTTGTATTTACGAACGAGTCCCGTCCTCGACTAGAGATCATCGACTTCGACATCGCCGTGCAAGCCCGGGATGAGGAGGAAGAAATCGACGATTATTGTGGAAGTAGGGACTGGATGGCACCGGAAATTGGAGAGGAAAATGGACCTCGGCGAATGTACAGTCCCATGAGAGCCGACAAGTGGTCGTGTGGTCGTGTTCTCTTTTTGTTCGCGGAGAGACATGGAAAGGCGGACGAAGGACTTAAACTATTTGCAGGTCGCTTGATGAATGGTGACCCCCGTAAAAGGCCACCATTACTCGAGTGGCAGAGTAAGGTGAAAGTAACAATCGCAGTCCCCAAGAAGCGACGGAGAGTCGACGTGGATGTCCAATAGGGATGTTTGATCTGAAGCAGTGATAATGGTGAAGGCTACTAGGTCGTTTCTCTACTTGTTATGCTATTAACAATACCTACCTATGACACAAACTATTTTAGTTGTATGTTATAAGTTATGGTGTTCCTGCTAGCACATGAACGCGTGAACCCTCGTGATTCCAAGTTAGGTTAGTATTCGCCGGAAAGGGTGGCATCGGGGCTCCTTGAAGCGCGACCAACACCAGGCCGGTTTTTCCCATGACAAAATTCAGGGCAGAGATTAAAAAGGACACACCCCTCCCCCCATCGAACAAACTTATAACAAAAACCCGTCCTGTGTGGTTCCCCACAACAACGCCTAACTGGCTCACTGTGACTCGTGGAGTCACGGCTTCGGCTCAGAAGCCGGTCAAGCCGTTGCCCTCCCTACGATGATTGTAACCCCACCGCGGTTATCCTAGTTGGCGGTACAGAGACAACGGTGAACGGCAAATCAACCTTGTCGATGAATTCGCGCGGATCATGGCTTCAGGGAAGGTGAGTAGCCGCGTCCCACTGTCGGTGAAGATTCGGTCCATACGTCGAATAGTTCAAGGAACCAAAGCACGAGATTGTCTCCATTGCGCAAGGAGTTACCGAAGAACGAGCCTTAAGTATGATTAGTGAGGTATTTCGGAGAATAGCGTTGGGTAGCGTTAAGGAAAAAGTGGTCCTCAAGGTCGAGGGAAGTGACAACTAGGTGCATTTTCGTGCTAGGTACCCATATGATGTATTTCGAGACATAGATGATATCCAACTGTACACTAGTGAATCTTCCGATCCTCAAAGAATCGCTGGAATTGACAAAGTCATCATTAACATTTGGTGGAGGACGTGATACGGTGGTACTCACTCTTAGGTGTCGCAACTGCCATGCACAAGTTGCGAGGAGTACGAGTATTTGTGCGATGCTGTACCACACCGCACGGGAATTCGTACCCTCAGAAAGGTCGCGGAAATCTGCCTCCCGCTCGCGTTGATATTGCTGCTCACGGCGAATGTCCTCGAGTTTGATATTCAAATCGCGGAGCCTGCTCGAGAGAACCGAGACGTGTGAGCGATCATGGTCCGTGTTGGGCTTTGTCGAGCCGACGACAATATCGAAGTGCAGGCGGATGTGTGCGGTAGGACCGAACCAGGAGCTGGAATAGCTGGTCGACAGGCAGATGGAGTGGTCTCCTGCGTCGTGAGAGGTGAAGGTGAAACGCCCTTCAGGCGGACCACGCGTATTGGCGACAGAATGGCCAGTTTCCACTTCCTATGAAAGCGACATGATATCATGTGAAGTCAGTCCAAGAAGTGTGTTACTTTACTCACTGTGACCTGCACCAGAATGCCCAACTCTTCGTTAACTTTATAGGCTTGCTCTTTTTCGCTCCATTCCAATGCGCGGTAGTGGCCTAAAATATGACAATGGAAATGGTTGGGGACTAGGCGTGCTAGGATATATGCATCTTTTGATGGTGCTCACCCTCGACTACGGTGTCGCTAGGCACTTCCTCAATAAAGCAACGTTTTTCGTTCGCGTCGAGGTAGAAGTGGAGGGCATTTACGGTCGAGATGAAAAGAAATATATAGCAGAGTAAGGAACAGGGTGACCGAGTACGGGGGTTGAACATGACGTGCGGCGTAGCCGACGTGTGTAAACGTTGATGGAGCAGAACGAGAACGAAACGGAGTGATGTGTCCGGGCCACACCTCCCTGCGGGTCACGTGGGAAATGAAATTCCTCCTCCTACAAGCCAGTTTGGCATAGATCGTTTCCCAGCCGTCAGTGACTAGTGGCCTCGATGCCCAGCTCACACAGATTCACGACTGGCGCGATAAAAAACAAGCAAAAGCGCGAACAAGTGTTCCACAAAGCCAAAAAAGAGAAAGGCCAAGCCAAGCTCCAGCGCCGACTTGCCAATGCGAAACGCGAGGCGGAAGATCCAAAGGCAAAACGAGTACTTCAGGTTTTGCTTGCTTTGAGTCAACCTTCCTGCTGACCACATTGTTTTCACACAAAAAAAACATAGAAACGACTTGCGGAGAATGTTCCTCGCACGCTTGAAAATACGCGCGAGTTTGATCCATCGTTCTTGACGGCAGACCCGTCCTGTAGCGCCCCTCAAGACCCTTCCTCATCCACATCCACTGCCGCACAACAGCAACCCGCTGCCGAGGCTGCTGCAGATATAGCGTCTGACCCGTTCTCCTCTTACTTTTCCTCCACCGACGACCCGACGATCCCTCCAAAAGTACTGATCACGACATCCCCCAAGGCGACGCGCGCGACGTATGAGTTTTGCGACGAGCTTGTCGGGGTCTTTCCCGGGGCCGAGTTCCACAGACGACCGAAGACAAGAGGATTCGAGATGGGGAAGATAGCGGGATGGGCGGCGGGGAGGGGGTTCACCAATCTTGTGGTCGTAAACGAAAACACGAAAAAGCCTAGTGCGCATCTCCGTCCCCACCTCCACTGATGTTGTACCATATAACCGATCGAGAAGATGCGATAACTTTGGTGCACTTACCCAACGGGCCTACGGTATACTTCAGGCTCACTTCCATAGAACTCACAAAAAAAATATTTGTGGGTACTCATTCGGACTTCTGTTGAGCATTTCTTGTTCACCGTGGACATCGTGAACAGGGTCACGCGCGAGCAACACCTCATCACCCAGAGCTAGTTCTCAACAACTTCGTCACGCGTCTGGGACACACCGTCGGGCGAATGTTCCAGACGTTCTTCCCACCACTCCCTGAATTCCAAGGACGACAAGTCGTCACTCTGCACAACCAGCGTGACTTTTTATTCTTCAGACGCCATCGGTAAGTGACTTCCATGCAATCCCACTGGGTATCTCTAGATTGACGCGAAGGCATCATCGAGCTATGCATTTCGTTCGACAGAAAAGGTCGCATTACAGGAGATTGGCCCACGGTTTACGCTCAAGTTACGGTCGTTGAAGAAAGGACTTCCGGCTGTCAACTATCTTGGAGACGTGGCGAAGCCATTAGAATTTGATAATTTCAGCGAGCCAGAAGAAGAGAAGACGGAAAGACCTATGGATGATGCTCAGGGGGAACCTTGCGCCGAAGAGGAACCGATTGAGGTTGTAAAACCGTCGAAGAAAGTGCCGCCCAAGGCGGACGAGTATGAATGGGTTTGGAAGGTGAGTTTGGCCGTGATTCAGAATGCTACAGTCTGATGATGTCGATCCCAATAGCCGGAGCTAGAGACATCGAGGCGTACATTTTTTCTGTGAACTATGTAGCGATGCGCTCGCTCAGAGATTTATGGAAATTGTTGTTCGTCCTCGAGTTGCGCGTGGCGAGTGTCGACGGCGAACTTGTCGATCAGAACACAAAATGCCTTCAGATTGGCAAAAGGACACAAATAGGGCACCCAAGGTGCGATACTGGTGCGATTGGTAGTCTACACGACTCAGCTGTGCGACGGCATGCGAACTATGGTGACTCCGTGCCCCAATGCTACCTATACATCCGAGTTTCGGTGAAGGCAATCTACCACACAAGAATAACCATCCTTGATCAATGCAATGCCACCGAATGTCCGCAGAATGCCTGCTTACCTTTTCAATGCCCTTCTTGATATCTTTCAACACGAAGTCCTCAGCCGTTACCGCTTCCACACCCGGGTGGCACGCGAAAACGAGAGCTGAGCGAATCAAATAGCCCACAAATATCGGGAGGAGACCGTGACGTCGAAAGTTTAGGATCAGAGACCGGCCGATTTTGCGCGTTGTCCCGTGTTTTGCAGGAGGTCGAATCCTCGCCTAGGCAGAAATCTCAGGTTAAAAGTGACTTATATCAAGGTGTGAACCACACCCACGTAAGCGTGGCTTCAATGGCAGCCTCGCCGCAAGAAGAATCGTAGCGGACGAGCTGCTGGTACTCGCCCATTATGACCGAGGGCAGTTCCAGAGACCTGAGCCGGGGAAAAGCGGAAGATTCAGGCAAGCCCTGGCTGCCGCAGGAGAGACGATATTTGGAAGTGAGGGCATAAATCCCAACCCCATCGTCTTCGACGGCGCCCGCGAGAAAGTGCGTCGGCGAGGGACCGAGCGCGTCCAGTGGCATCCACATTGTATTTGCGCGCAAACTCGAGAAGGATTTGAGCATCCCGCAAGCTGGACAGCTCGGGAGTCGGGAGACCAAGTCGGATAGCAGTGTCGCGCAGGGAGGAATCGCACGTGTCCGGGTCTTCGGCGAGATAGAGTCTGGCGCCAGGGGTCTGTTCAGAATTTCCTGATACGTCGGAAACGAGGACCGAGTTTGAGCGGTGCTGAACTTGTTGACGCAACACCAGGGAACATCAGAGAGAGTATAATTTGAAAAGACGCGAAAGTCCACGCCCGTTGCTGGCCTCGCCTCTCGGCCCTCTCTGACTCGGAGTCACTCCGTCTTCTTGCACAATGCAGATTATATTTGTAACCGCAGGATGACGATGACGTCGAGCAAATAAGGAGTGAAAGGCGTAGTAGTCAGTTAACCCCTAAACAGCACCACCTAACTCACACCAACAACGTCTGCACCGAAATGTCTCATACAATCGTTTGGTGCCTTCGAGAAGGCGACGACTCCCCTTTTCTTATTCGCATCTCACCCACTTCATTAATTGGCGACTTGAAAAGACTCATAAAAAAAAAAGAGAAAATACCCTTCGAATGGTCGATAGAGCAAACCTTGGTCTCTGGAAGGTGTGTTATTTCTACGATCTGTTCTGACATTATGGACCCAAACCCAATCCCTGGCAGGTGCGTTATTTCTATCCATTTTTTCTTACATGATGGGTGACACCACTCTACCCGTAGG
>Ga0307510_10003910_pt1 | contig 17477 bp, 6 predicted proteins | sample 12_EM_MG_FD_207224 | JGI IMG/M metagenome (GOLD analysis project Ga0307510, IMG submission 207224) | Populus trichocarpa ectomycorrhiza microbial communities from riparian zone in the Pacific Northwest, United States - 12_EM | ecosystem: Host-associated > Plants > Roots > Unclassified | place...
ATGTTATGATAAATGCTGCATGCCTCAGCAAATTATGTAATAGCGATGATTCTTCATTACAGGAACATAGCGCACCTTGCTACAGTGAAGATCATGAAGAAGACTGGTCAATGGGAAAAGCTTCATATACCTAACAGGTAACTCAATGGTTATGTGCTTCAGTTTTATGCATCACTTTTCCATGACTGCTAACTTTGAAGAAATGTTAAACGCTTCTAAGTTTCCACTGAAACTAAATATTGCTTAGAAAAAACTATAAAATGTTTTGTCTATTGACATCCCCTCCTCTGTTTTTTCTACGAACAGCATTAGGTCAATTGTATGCCTTAACTTGCCCAGCTTTTCTGGTGGACTAAATCCATGGGGAACACCAAATAGCAACAAACGACGTGACGTCAGTTTTATCTGTCCACTTGCTTATCTACTTTAAATTTTAGTTTTGACGGAAACTAAATAATTTAATCTCATGAACGTTTATTTTACTGAGGAAAATCTGATGAATTGGCCTCTTATATTCGTTTCAGAGAGGCTTGACTCCACCTTTTGTTGATGATGGACTTATCGAGGTTGTTGGTTTTAGAGACGCTTGGCATGGGCTTGTTTTGCTTGCTCCAAATGGACATGGAACTCGTCTTGCACAGGTGAAAAAATAAAACTGTAACTGAAATTCTTCCCTGATTTTAAATGGCGCGTTCTTTATGGATATCAGAAATTCATTCACGAAGAGGAAACCAAGATCGATTACTTATTCATGGATATAAAGGAATCAATCAGTGACCTAAGATGGAAATGCGTGCTGTGATTTCTAGGTTCATACAAGAAATCAAAATGTCTCATAAAAATGGCATTACATAATATGTAGATTAATCTTCTAAACTCGACTTTCTTTTGGTTTTGGCACTAGGCACACAGAATCCGCTTCGAGTTTCACAAAGGTGGCGCTGACCACACATTCATGAGAATTGACGGGGAACCCTGGAAGCAACCGCTACCATCCGATGATGATAATACTGTGTTGGTGGAAATCTCTCATCTTGGCCAAGTCAACATGCTTGCCACCGATGATTGCAGGTCTAAAAGTGTCAACGATCCTTTATCGCCATCCTGTCATGATGCAGACAAAGACAGTGACGAGGAGGACTCGGTACTAGCCGAAGAGTTTAGGAAATTTGGCGCAGCTGATACATTCAGGATCCCAGATGAAGTTGACATTTCTCATCTCAGTTAAACCTTTAAATATTCATTTTTTTCTCTGTGATTTGCTTACATGTTTATTGGGTTGATTCTCTCATGGTTTTGGAGTTTCATTTATATCATTTTTCATCCATATTGTTACTGAAATTGATTGTAAATTTATCCATTTACCAATTGATAATAAAACTGGTGGTTAAAACTCTTGCAATTTTATTTTAGGATTGCTTGGTACCTTGCCAAAAATTACTGTTGGTGAAACAGGTCTTTGCAGGTGTTATGGTTATAATCTACCCTTAACCTTAAAGCTTATTTCATACAAAATGCGCTTTATTTTTATTATTTTACAACCATCGGGCTTCATTTTATTTTTAAAGATTTATACTGTAACACCATAATCGTCCTCACAGCGTTTTATTTAGTTTTTTTTCCCTCTTGCTTGCAACTTGGTTATTGTTCCATCAAGTAAAATCAAAATACGAAAACCAAAAATGAATTGGAGTCAATTGTGATTGGAATTCACATGGCAGCAGCTGTCTCTTCCCTTCATATAAAAATTCCGGTTGAAGGGTTCATGGAATGTCTTCCAGCAATTGAGCTTCCTTTTCTCATTGGGTTTGATTTGGGTCTTGTTTGTTTGAGCAAATTGTGGCTAATTTTGAAGATTTTGTGGTTTTCAGTGGTGATTCCAGTCTTTCTAAGGTTTAGGTAAGTGTAGGCAAGAAGTGTGTGAGCAGTAATGAAGATGGAGAATAAGTTGGAGAAGGCGAAAAGAAAATTGGAGATTGATTGGCAGCTTCTCTTGCCCTCAAAACCCAGATTCTTCACTCTCTAAGGTAGATTTTTCTGTTCTCTTTTATTCCAATCTCTATCAATTATGTTTGGTTAGAGAATCAAACCACATAAGTTCACAAGATTGATTTGGAGGGGGGGGGGGGGGGGTGCTTTTTTTAAAATAAAATAATATTAAATCAAGCTTGGTCAACACTGGTCTAAGAACTAAAAAAACAGTTTTTGAAACAAAAAAGACTAATTAATTCATTTCTTGAAACTAGAGGAACTAATTTATAATTTACTCTTCAATATGATCACTTTCCCTCCAAATAAAAAAAAATATAATGATTTATGAAACAATGAACACTGGTCAAGAGTTCGTCTTTCTTGCTTATGCAAAACATTCACTGGACTATCACTTACTATAGTGCTTTATGAAATCATTGCATTATATCCTATTTGTATCAGTAAAATTTTCCATTATAATAAAGTAAATACTCTGCATTAATTTCCCTACATACCTACATCATGATAATTAAGAATCCCGGAAGCAACTCCTACCAATTGACTTTGATTAAGCCATCATAATTGACACAAAGGACAAAGATAGTAATGTGGAAGTCCCTGTACCTTGTGGAGTGGAGAAAATTTAGGGAAGCTGATAATTTCAATCAATATCTCAAGTACAATTATATTTGGTTCATGGTGACATGACCTGACTTCTGTCCCACTTTCTCACTAAGACAGCTTTGTCCCATCTGCTCACTAAATATTATCCTAAAATATCTTTCTGTTTTTATTTGCTTACTCTCCTTATCAGGGTCAATTCCCTAGGGGGGTTCGGGTTCCAATTGTATGTGCAAATTTGTAGCTGTGACTAAAATTTTAGTTACCAAAATGTCTTTCACCAATTAACAATAGTAAAAGTCCATTCTCCTGTAGCAAATCAAATTTTGAAAATGATTCACAGGTTCAGTACATGTTATTTTCAGAAACTCCCATTTTAAGAGGATGCATACTTGCAGCTTACAGATGCAGTTCAGGCTGATGCACAATTATGTTTTTGTTTCTGTATAGCATGTGCTTATCACCAGTTGAATAAATTAATATTTCATTTCTGTAGATTGTGCACAATTATGTGCTTATCACCAGTATAAATGAAGATTTTCTATGATTTGTTTGTATGACATTGTTCATCAAGTTTATTGATTAGATTCGTGGTCAAACACAGTTAACGCAAAAAGGAAGTTTAATAGTGATGAGCACAAAGATATATTTGCAACTGGGTGTTTAATAACAGGATACATTTCTGGTACAGAAATAAGAAAGAAAATTGTTTGAAATAAAGGAAAGAAATATATAAACATGTGGAACAAAGAGGGAATGTATCCTGATCATCATACTGTAAATCCACAAGCTGACATATGGTTTGCTGAAACAGAGAAGTCTTTCGAGTGTACCTTAAAATAAAGGAGTGACGATGTTGAAGCTTTCGTATAATTTGATCTGTGTGGTGAGCGATGCTGTGTTGACTGAACTACTGTCCTACAACTTGGGGATCTCCCAAACATTTTGCTACCATCTCATTAGCCTTCTGTGATTCTGCACGTTCTTCTTGTTTCTTCTTTTCCCTGAAAGCCAAAAGCATCTTAGAAAACAGAACCACATGCAAGATGGGACAAACAAAAGAAGAAGAATGCTAGAACATATCTTGGGAGGAATCAGTTTTAGATGTTATGGGCATTTGATGAACAATTTACATGGCTCAACATAGATATCATAGCAAGTTCACAACTAGATTGTTCGTATTATATAACAATGTACTTTGATTAAACATTTACTGTTTAAGTTTGATGAATACAAATTTTCTCCAGATTACAGTTTCCGACTCGCAAGAAGTTCTGTGCGTGTTATTTTCACATACTCCCATTTTAAGAGGGTGCACACTTGCTGCTAAGAGAAGCAGTCCAGGCTGATGCACAATTATGTTTTTGTTTATGGATAATGTAATAATCACCAGTGGAATAAAATAATATCACATACCATCATTTTTATGTAAAAGAAATTGTATGGAGAAAGGATGTAGATCTTTACCTATCTACATACTCCTTCAGTAACTCTTTCGCTTGAACCAATTTAGAAAGAAGGCCTCGATATACATCAAGGTCCCGATCCACACTTCTTTTATTGATGTTTAGTGCCGAACAAAGCTGTTGCATGGAAATTAAAGGGTAAATGTCAAACTATCAAGCAAAAATCTTTATTTCATAACAAAGTTCATTAAGGAGTTGAAGTTAGCCAAATTAAAAATCCAACCACTTGAAATTAAAATTGGAAAATTCAAGTCCGAAATCTCTGTTAATTGAAATACTACATGCATCATATCTTGTTCGAGGAACTGAATCTCCAATTGAAAACAACACTTTCTCAAGTAAGAAGTCATGGTTCTCAAATATATGCAATAAGAAAGCATATGAAGCTCTTGAGCCCATGGAAGGAAAAATTAACCTTAGGATGCCAATGAATTTATTACTTGGATATATTCACCATTAGAACTTTCAGTTCCTGAAGCTTCTTTTTTTTTTTTTTTTTGCTTCGTATTCATTTTGTCAGGCAGAAGCTGAAAGGATTTAAAGTCATAAAATGTCCCAAATACACAAAGTTAAAAATGTATCACATAATATCTTCACAATCTGCAAGAAGAAGGTCTCATATAAATCCATATTCTCCAAACTTCTTGACACAACTAGATACTATACTGGAAATTTGGATCTCGGATTTGAGGGTTAAATGGGCTAAATTTATACACATGCAACTATAAATTGAAGCAAATCTTGGGAACTGAAGAATTTATGGATTTGATGAGCTAAAAACAACATCCAAAACAATGAAAATCACTAGAAAACTAAAACTTTAAATAGAATAGTAGAGCACTATATTACATAGATTGCAATAGAGAAGGAATGTAACAACCAACCTTTTCTAGTACTGTTGGTTCACTTGCATTTGACAGCTCAAGAAGACGAAATAACCCAACAGCAAAGAAACGGCTGTAGCTGAAATTCCCACTCGCAGCTCTTTCTGCAATGCCCTTTAATATCCCCTCAATTTCTCCTTCCTTAGATGAAAAGTCAACTAATGAACTATGAGTCTGAGCCCGAGCCCATTCTTCCAGCTTTTTAGCATCAATTCTGCAGACCAAAACATACAGAACTATTCAACCCAAATGGTGATTCAAGTCAGGTCAAATAGAAAGGTAATTTTTAGACTCTGTTCAATGAAACTATTAATGATCTATATGATGTAACAATTATATTCTTTCAGTTTCCTGTTATGCAGAGTAACAAAGGAATAAAAGAGAAAAAAATTGACCACCAATATATGAACATCTTAAAAGCACCAGGCATCTCCAATTTTTCAAATGATCTGGCTAAGCTTTTCAAACGTTTCAGTTTCTGCTACGTTTGTCATTTATCTATCTTTATGTGTTGCCTGTATTTCTTTTCATTTCAATTGGTTAGAAAAACTCAAATGATCTATATATAAAGGTAACAATGTTGATAAAAAAAAATCTTGAGAAAAATAGTTGTAAATTATGCATAGAATAAGATTTTTTTTTCTCATGTTTCTTTGAAACCATCCATGAGAACCACCTAAGCCTTATTCTTGCAAACATCCAGCAATTATTTAACTCTCTCCATCTAAATAAACAGAATTTTAAAGTGATTTGTGGTCTTCAGAAAACAAATGCCAATAATCAACAATAACAAACGTTTTCTTATTTCTCATGCAATAGTTTCAAATATAAAAAATTATCATTCAGATGCAATAAGCTTGATAAAAGAGATACTCTCATAAAGCATTAACAATCATTATTTACACTAATTCCTGTTTGAAAACTAAACTTTTATTGGGGAGTTGAAATAAACAAAAAGACTTCCAGCAACAAAACCAAAGAAAAACTCAGAAAACAAGCCTGTATTGCTCCGGGTCCTCCTTCAATGCCTTAATGTAAGCCTGAAAAATGGCCTCTCGATCCTCGTCACTCGGATACCCTTCCATGAGTTGATCATACACAGTAACAAGACCAAGACCAAACACGGGATCATAAAGGTAAGTCTTCTTATACCTCATCAAATGTTGTTGTACTATCAACTCCTGCAAAACAGTATTATAGATACTCGGGATCGGTCTCTTGTACGCCTTTAAGAAATTGGACTTTGTCTCGGATACCGTTGGTGGCACATCTGAAAACCCAATAAACCAAACAAACCATTACCAACAAATCCACACACTATCATACGCTACATCAACAAACCTAAAAATTGCAGAATTAAAACCATAAACACAATAATGACAAGGAAAAATAAAATCTTTGACCACAAATTCTCAGAAACTACAATTACGCATTAAAAACATACATATAAATTTCAAGTCTAAGTTTCCAATATCCACTAGGTGAATCATTAATAGTTAAAAAAAAATACTAAAATATATTTACTTCATTTTGTTACTGAATCAATCACAAAATTAGTTCTTTTCAACTATTAAACAGAAATTTTCACACAAACAATTCATAAAAATAAATGAATAAATCCCGCTAATTCCTCATGAATGTGAAAAAATGAATCTAGAATCAAACAATTGAATGTTAAAAGCTTAACCTCCTAACTACACTAACTTTCTACAACTTTTATTTCTATTTTCTCCCACTTTCTCAGCAACCAAACACAAAACAGAAAAACAATAAAAAAAATCAGCAAAGACTATTTTTTTTTACCAGTGGAAGTGGACATGCAATGAATAGCCGTACGAGAAGTCGAATTCGAAGCTTTAACGCCAACATAGTGACACGAAAAAACCGACCGAAGTCGAAAACCTTCAAAACTTAAATTACGCGACGCTAAAGAGGACACGAAAGTGTTTCGCTCACTAGAAGATTGGTTTACAGCAGAGAACGATAGGCTAGTAATGGCAGTCATTGTTTATCGATACAAATGCGTGTTTGAATAGAGAGAAAATGAGAGAGTGTTTTTCCGGGAAAATTAAGTTATAGGGAAAGAAGAGAAGAAAATTATTTGCATTTTCTAAATCCTGTGTTTGGATTGAGAGAAAAGGAGAGAAAGTGAGAGGTTAGAAATTGAAAGAGAGGCTTATCTTAAAAAAAACAAAAAACAAAAACAAACAAACAGGACTTTTGTGATTTTTAGAGGGAACCAGTGAAGTTTGACACGTAATCTGTTTTATTTGTTTGGGTTGTTGTATGGGTGTTTGCGGTTTTTACCAATGGGTTGCTTGGAAACAAGGAAGTCCACTGAAGATTTTTTTATTAATAGGGTGTTTAGAGTGTAGGGAAATTATTTTTTAAAATAATATTTGTTTTAAAATATATTAAAATAATATATTTTTTTTATTTTTAGAATTTATTTTTGACATTGTACATCAAAATAATTAAAAAACACTAAAAAAATTAATTTGAAAAAATTTGTTTTTCCAATTTTTGATGAAAAGCATATTCAATTTCAATACCAAAGATACACTTTCCTTCCTTGATGGTAAACCTCGGGGTGTTTGACACATTTTTTGTTTATATTTTTTAAGAACTTCTTAAAAGTATTTCTAGCTTAAAAAAATATTAAATTGGTATTTTTTTGTATTTTATAATATTTTTAATTTGTTAATGTTAAAAATAAAAAAAAACAAATCTGAAAAAAAATTATTTTAATATATTTTCAAGAAAAAAAACTATTTTAAAAAAAACATTACACTACAGTTACAAGCATCCTCGCAAACAATCATCTTCTCAAGTTGTGCTCCCAATACTTGTAGAGATGGCAATTTAAGCTAATTTATTAGGTATTTATCATAGTTGTAAAAGTTTTATTCTCCATTTTTTAAATTGTTATTTCATTTATTTTGAATTTTTTTTAATTGTGTTTTTTTTTCAATTTTATCCTTTAATATTTTGATAATTTAAAATTTTTCTTTGTTATTTTTTATGGTTTACCATTTATAGGATTAGTCTCGAGCTCATGACTGGAGTCGTGAGTTTTGAAAGGTAACATGAGTTAAATTTGGTCATTTTTTAAATTGATTTTTTAATATTTTTATCATTCAACATTTGATTTATCAAAGAATGATATTCATGTTTTTTTTTCTTTTCAAATTTTTTTATATGGGGTTATCTCAATATTATGTCCATGGTCGAAAGGTTAGTAGGTTAACCTGAGTTGACTCAAGTCTTTTTTATTTTTTTTTAGTTTTACCCTTAAACATTGAGTTATTTGATAATTGAACTTTATAATTTTATTTAGTATGCTTTCGATTATGTTATTCCAGTATCACAACCAAGTCGCAGATTTGACATGTTAACCTTGATGGGCTGAAGTCAATTTTTTTTTTTTTTTTGGTTGTCAATTTTTTTGTCATTTTATTTATTTTTATTGCATTTCTTGTTTATATTATTTAAACTAGTCGAGCTTATTAAACACAAGACCCGAGTCTCAATTTCTTTTAGTTTTTTTAGGAACACTTGCTTGCATTTCCTTAACATTCTTTCTTATACTGAAAAATATTTGGGCCGGCCCACGGCGTAGTGCAGTCACTATTTAGTCCATAACTATCCATGGATCCAATTTTTGTGTTGGTTGGTCTGTAGTAATTTTTGTATTTTGGACTGGACCCATTCAAAATGTAACAAAAACTTGGCCCAAGTTTGGTCCATGAACAGCTATCATAGTTACCAATTGAAATTGGGTCAACTAAATGATTATTACTGGGCTTTACTATCTCTAATGGGTGTTCTAGCATATTTGGGCTTCTAGCCTTTCTTGTCTTTTAGGTGCTCACCTGTTCCTTGCCCCCCTCTGCTTCCTGGTGCCGCGGAGAGTATTTTTTCTAACAGAAATCGATTTATGATGGTTAAGAATGTATGTTTTCTATTTTTATTTTTTTAATTTAACATTTAAAATTATTAGTTAGAGAATACACCAAACCGATGAAGACAAGATATTTTTAAAATTATTTAAAAATAAAATTAACCCGTGATTATGTGTAAACTAGTCTGAAAAATATATCAACATATTTTTGAAATTTAATTTTTAACCTAAGTTTATATTTAAAAGGGAAAAAAATAGGGTGATAATCTAACATACCTAAACTTGACAGAATATCAAACCTAAATAGTATGAGTCTAGTTTGCTTTCAAGCCCAATATCCTTAGGGTTCATCTGAATACTAAGTCCAAGCAGACATGGATCTAGCAAGATATCATACCAAACATCTTTAGGTTTAGTTGCGCGTTGAGTCCAAGTAAATATAAGTATAGTGAATTGCTAGACCCAACATCCTTGAGTTCAACTACGTGTTGAGCCTAAACAGACATGAGTTTAATGAGCTGTTAGACCCAATATCCATGGGTTTAACTATGCGCTAATTCCAAGTACATATAAGTCTGATAAATTGTCAGACCCAACTTCCCTAGGTTTTATGTACATGCTAAGTCCAATTATATATGGGTCTAGCAAGATGTCATACCTAATTTTCTTGGGTTCAGCTATGCGTTAAGCTTAAATAGATGTGGGTCTTGCGAGTTGCCAAACCCAATGTTTTTGGGTTCCGCTACATGCCGAGCCTGAATAGACATAGGTTTGACGAGCTGCCAAATCCAATATTCTTGGGTTCAGCTAAGCGCAGAGCCCAAACTGTCGTGGGTCTAGCGAGTTGTCAGACTCAATATCCCTGGGTTTAGCTAAGTGCAGAGCCCAAACAGACATGAGTTTAGCGAGCTGCTAAACCTAACATCCTTGAGTTTAGCTATGCATTGAGTCCAAATAAATTGGATCTAGTGAGTTGTTAGACCCAATGTCATTGGGTTCTATTATGCGTTAATTAAGCCTAAATAGACAAGAAGGTGGCAAACTGCCAGATTAACATCCTTAGGTTCAACTACGCGCTGAGCCCAAGTAGACATGAGTTTAGTAAGTTATGAGACCCACTGCCCATGGGCTTTGTATCGTACTAAATCCAAGTGGATATGGGTATGACGACCATTATATATAGGCTCCCAGGCTGGGTCATGAGACTTCATTTGTTTATTTTTATAACTTTTAACATAAAATGTTAATGACATGAGCACTCATCTCTCTACACTCCTAGGTGTATAAATATCTTATAAGGACCTACCATATTTCCATCGCCATTAATATTGTGTAAGAAATATTTACTCCCCATTGATATGGTGTAAGAGATATTTATCACTTATTAATGCTAACAAAAGAAAATAACTCCAATCCTTCTATTCTAGCAACATGACAAGGTTTAAGGGCTTAAAATACCCCTTGAACCACCCGGATAAAGGGTTCACAAGTTTTATTCTCTAAGTATTTATACTTTAATTCTTAGAGTATTTATCATATAAAAACAAGAAAAAAAACTCTTATTCTTGGAATTTATTGCTCATTCTTTCATTTATTGTAATCCCTTACTAAAAAGCCACTTACTTTATCAATATCTAAGGGTTTCTACTAGAAGAAAATGTTTTGCAGGTTTTGGATTTTTTTATCAACAACCATATACTTTCTAAGCTTAAAAAAAAAAAATATTGACCTAAATGCATGATTATCTTCCATCCTAGCATTAAATAACTTTATTTATGATCATATTGATTTTTAGAACATCATGACATACTGATAGAATAAAAAGAGAAAGAAAATGATACACAAACACACTGGGTTCAGCTGATGTCTTAGGTCGAACTCAATTAGGATGTACGTGAACATGGAACCGCTGTCTGAGAGAGAAACAGCCTTTCTTCTCAGGAGTCCTTTCTCACTGTAATGGTAGATATATAATGCTGAAACTGAGAGGTACTTGGATGCCATTTTCTTTGAGTAGATGCATTTTGGGAGGAACTACATCTACATGGGTCTTTGTCCAAAAATAAATGCGTATTGCTTAAGTTACAGCTTACATGAAGGCGATTTTCAGCGTGTTCTAGTGTACCATTGCTTTGCTGTTTTGACGCATACACTTTTATTTGTATTTAGATACCAGAGAAAGGCAAAATAATTTCATCAAATAATTGAAATGAGAAGGGATTTAAATGGCAAAATGACAATTACAAAAAGAAAAATGAAAATGGACTTGGTCAAGATATACATATTGTCCTTTTTGTTTAGATTAATTAGATAATATTTTAGAATCAACTTGGGCACATGAAGGTTTGTTTTTATCGCAAAAAATATATATTTCTTGAAAGCAAATCATTACAGTCATGTTTCAAGTATAAATATCAGACCCAGTTTGGGAACCGTCCCATCAAAGGGTCTTGGTCATTTTTGTCTTGGTCATGATATTCACTTGATTGGGATTGAGCGAGTTTCATGACCTTGTGGCTGAAATACGTGCTCCAGTACTCAACCAGCAACCTGGTTAATTCATAGAATTCACTGAAACAGAAAACAAGAAGTAAGGAAGGGAGCAAGTTGCAACTTAGAGCCATGGCTAGCTTCTCCACGATTATGTGTCGATCTTATCCAACTGACTTTTCATGTATCCATCTCCATGCTATCCATTGATTCACGTGGTTATATGCCTTCTGCTCCAATGACAGTGGAAGTAACGTGCTTGATATCTTTTAATAATCAGCAACAATCTTGACGGACTGTTTTCTAACTGTAAAGCTAGAGAGAGAAAAAACTTTCAGTGATCTACAGTTCAAGGGACAAAAAGATACACCAAAAGAAGCTTGGAATAGCAAGGAAAGATCTTAAGATGGATAAAGAAACAAATTTGATGTCGAGTCATGTTTTCCAAAGAATCTAGCTAGCTACAAGCATATAATATGTTATACCTATACAGCAAAATGAAGTTTCAGTTGGACAGATTCTCCAATGCTGTGATAGATTTAGAATCTTTCACTAAAAAAATGTAATGGTGGACACCGGAAGACACATCAACTACATATGCCTTGGTTTGATAAAGAGAAAAGTTATTAAATTTAATTTGATTAAATATATTGATTGAATGATGTGTATCGTGGTTAAATTTTATTTTGAATTATTCTTAATATTGAATTAGTTAAATATTAGTGACTCTAGAATATTTGACCGGTTAAATTTAGATGAGGTTTAATCGTTTAGTTAACTATAAAGAATTTTTTATTAAAAAAAAATTCAAACAATATTAATTTTGATAAAATAATTAATTTAACTTGATACGAAAACCATCAAATTGATTTAATAACCCAGTAATTTAGATTTTAAATCAAGTGCGACAGACTAGTATGATCATGAAGATGATAGATGAAGTAATAGAATCCCTTAAGGTATGTATGGATGTTATGAGTCTAAAGTCTCGCGTCAGGAACTTAGATTAGCTTGTCATCTCTATTTTTCATGCAAAAGAGAAGAAACAACATAGGACCTCCATTAATGTTCTAGTTACCTGTATTAATTCCTTCCGGCTCATGTTGGAAGAACTAGGTTAATACATGTAAAGAATTCTCGTAGACACAAAGAAACATAATTAAAAAAATAGATTTATATATCACGAGAAACAAAATGGTAAGAGAAAAGATTCATTTACTCTTTCAATGTCATGAAATTTATGGATAGAAGAAAGATTTCTTCAACCCATTTCTATTTTTTTTTTCTCCAGTCCATATCGGAAGTAATTGAGCATGTATGCAAATTATAGCTTTTTTTTAAAAAAAAATCAAAGTAATTCCAAGAAAAAAATTCTTTTAAATAAACTTCTGCAAAACTGTAGTGTGTTACTTAACTAAATATCTTTAAAATTGTAATTGATGTAAAACACTGAACACACCACATTACATAAACAAATAAAGCCTATATATATATTGAACTCTAGTCTCAAAGTTCCCCCACAAGTCAATAACTAGATCAGCAACTTGACATCCTTCCACTCCAGCTCTGCTCTACTCTACTCTTATAGAGTAGAATTTACACATCTCTCTTCCTCTCTTCTCTAACGTTCTTGAAACAAACAGTAGTACTTCCTACACACACACACAAAGGAAATTAAGCATTCATGAGCTTGAGATCCATCAGCAAGGAAGAGTTTCATCCAGCTGGTTCCCAAAGGATGCAAAGTGTTAAAGACAAAGCTCCTAAAACTGACCTCAAGGAGGCTGCTTCATCTAAGCAAACGATAAGCTTTTCAGGTAATTTCAGTTTTAATGATCTCAATAAATCTGGTAAAAACAGTGAAGATAACAAGCTTAAACAGGCAGAGGAGTCACTGAGGACTGTGATGTACTTGAGCTGCTGGGGTCCTAACTCCTAACTGATGTGCAATCCGATTTGCGAAAGCTGGCCGAGATGTTGCTTAGAAGCTTATGTACACAGAGCCTGTAATGTACATGTAATATTTCTGAAGTTAACATCTATGACTATCTTTTTTTTCTGTTCCTTGTTCCTTCAAGATCATGTATATATAATCTATCGAACCAGATAAGAAATTATCACGATGGGAATTACTAAGAGGATAAATGGAAGCAATGATCATGTGTTTAAGCAAAGAACATGGATCGGAACTATTAAGGTGCTAATGCAATGTGGTACCTACCTGTTTGACAAAACTATCTTGCTTGTAAGATATGCTTTACCCTGATGGTGATGGGGGAGGCCATAGAACTAGGAGAGGAATATGCTGATCAGTAACACAACATGATCTATTGATCAAAACATCAATCAAAATCAACAATTTCAAGATATATAACAGTAAGGTTCAAGGAGATATTATCTCTAGCTAGTAAAGACAGGCATCAAACCATCATGCATCACACAAATAGACTTTTCATCTATTCAAACCATCATGCATCGCACAAATAGACTTTTCATCTATTGGATAATACTAAGGACAAATGGACACAGAAGCACTGTAACTCTGAAGACTTCACAACATGTCTGAATGCATAGATAATCTTGTGTTTTGCAATTTACTAGAAGGCTCATTGTTAGGCAAAGCATCAGGGGACAGACTTCCATTAAATTAGGTACTCAACCAATTGCAAGCAAGATTCATTTTTTAGATTACTTGAGAAAGAGACTTCATCGAAGAACTGTTATCTTGACTAGCATCTAGCTAATTCTCCCCTCTCTGAAAGATCGCAGTACTTTCTAGTCTCGCTTGTAACAAAATAAATAAATAAGTGAATTTATCTACTAAATTAAGCTAATATCCGCAATAATTATATAAAGCTACGTCTTGTACTTTATTTAATTTTCTCTTGATCATACGACGAAATTAGAATCCTCGAATGAAAAATTCAAAACTTGCAAAAAAAACTATTCTAACATAAATTTCTTGGAGAGGTTAGCTTGCAAAAATCATAGTTATTAAATATGATCGGAAACTTTATTTTTTAGATTATAGGATCATTTTGAATGTCACCTAGCCAATCTAAATCAATTATTTTATCTAAAACATTGTTTTTTTTTTAATTAAATTCCTTGGAGTTGGCTCAATCAAGTTCACTTGAATTTAATCAGATCAACTAAGTCACGGGGCAATCTGATCAATTTGCATGTCACCGAGTCATTTCAAATCAATTATTTCATTCAAAATAATACTATTTTTATTTTTAAGAAAAATATTATATGAAATTGACTTAATCAGATTCACCTGAATTTTTAAAATGATATTGTTTTGATTTTAAAAATAAATTATTTGAAAGGGACTTAATCAGGTTCACCTAAATTTAGCCATATTATGAACTCATCAAATCAACCAAGTTTGGCACTTTTAATGTCCAATTAATTTAAAATAAAACCCGACCTAAATGGCTGGAGCATCCAGTCGGCCAACCAAGCGTTTCAGAACCATGGAATAAACTAATTATTAAAATTCGGGATTTCCATAGGTCTCTGGTTAATTTTGAAGTTTTTGGAAATTTGAAGATTGAGAAAGCACCATCTTCGATCGTGTAATCGAATAGTGTAGGGTGTTGGATTCAACCGAAATAAATAAATAACAAAAACAAATACCATGAAATTAAAGATTTATATAGCAAAATTCTATAAGATTTAAATAATATTTCAAAAACAACAGAATATTAATTCGTGTACAGTGAAATACGAGAAATTAACAAAACCAGTACACATTTATCCAAAAACCAAAACCAGTACAAGAAATGAGATGCATGACATTCTCAGCCTTTTCAGCTTCCCTCAGCCTTCGCTTCTCACCAGCACCAGCCTTCTTCCTGGGTTCAGTGGGCACCAGAAACCCATCTAAACTGAGTGCAACTTTCGGATTCTGGTCTTGGTTTTGCCTGAGGATGCGTCATCATCCCTTTAGAATTCTAGTCTTCTAGGCCTTGAACTGCTCTAAAACAATTCCTGCTTAAGCACCTTAAGACTCATGTTTGTTGGCCTATAAACGTCAGGACTAAACCCTGTGATTAATGACCTAAACGTTTGGCCCGATGGAAAAATTAGGCGATTTGGTTCTGCTACCTGCCAAAATACGGTGTCTTTTCAAAGGGTGTCTTCAACAGAAGCAGTTCTTGTAAGCCAAGCAAAATCACGATTTAAATAAATCTTTCAGATTAGGAAAATTGCAATTAATGAGCTCATTACTGCGATTTCTTAAAGAGGCCACAGAAAACCTGTGCATATATATGGAAATTAAGGTTGGGAACCTTGGGATACCATTCTTTTTTTTTTTTTTTTTTTGTCTTTTTAGAATTATTAGATTGGTTTTTTGGTTTGTTAATTCGAAGGATATTAGCATCGTCCTGAGAATTATTTGACTTCTTGGCGTCTCTGGGTGTTTTTTATTTGCTTTTTATCTTACCAGAAATGTTAGATGGGGGATTGATATATATATTTTTTTTCAACTTGATTTTTTTTAATTAGTTTTGAAGTGTTTTAAGCTAAGAGATTAGCATTTTAAGTTTATTAGGGTATTTGTTAGGTATTTTTAGGTAATAATAAATTAAAAATATTTTTTTTAGCCAAAATCAGCAATCTTGAATTTTTTGATCACCAATCCAGTGGTCGGGTTTAGGGCTTTCAAATAACATGTTGTTTAATTATTTTTTTATTTTAAAAAAGCAAGGCAACAACCAACCAAAAATACATGCCAGGGTGCGGGCGTGGCCTTGCAAGCCCCTACGCCTAGTGTTTTTATTTTATGAGCCAGGTGCAATAGCCCATCTAGGACACTTGGCCTTTTTTAAATAATATTTTTCTAACAATTAGGTGTAATTTTCTTGAAAGTTGATTAATTACAAATATATAAGAATATATTTAGATATTATTTTATTTAGTACCATTTAATTTTTTTTCATTTTTGAATAAAATTATAAAAAACTTTCAGAAACGTGGTTCGACTGTCCTCCCAAACACATATTTAAAATCTAATAACTTATTTGTTTTTGTGTTTTAAAAACGTTATTGAAAAAAAAAATATTTTTTATTTTTTCTTTACTTCAAATTAAGTTTTTTGATATTTTCATATTATTTTGATGTGCTGATGTTAAAAATAAATTTTAAAAAATAAAAAAAATAATATTTTAATATATTTTTAAATAAAAAATATTTTAAAAAGTAATAGTTAATACAATATCAAACGCATCTAAACCACACATGCATGACCATAGTGTGCCACCTGTTACTCCCATTTTTGCCTCATCTATTATATAATAGAGTAGCAGGCAGTTTAGAGGAAAAGGGTGTGTCCATTATTGGTTGCTTTACTCTAATGGCTACATTATTCTGTCCAATTTCACCATCAAAGTGTGACCAAAACCCATATTTCTCCTTGTGTAATTGACTTGTCAAATGGTTGTGCATGGTCAAGAGAGTCATTATGCCAAAACAAGATACTAACCTTTTGCTTTACCTGGGGCCAAAGCCACTGCCTTCTAGCTATAGCTAGCTGATGGTTTCTAGTTTCTTGTTTCTACTCCTCACCTTCACTCACTACGTACCGTCACCCTCTATAAATAAAACCCCATTGCAATCCATTATTCCTACTACATACAGCCATCTACCTAAAAGAAAGAGGAGATTTTTAGGTTTAAAGAAGAAAATATGAGCACATCAAGAAGGGCTTGGATTGTGACAGTTAGCACTGGTGCTGTAAAGGCATTGAAGGACCAGGGCTTTTGCGGATGGACCTACACCATAAGATCATTACACCAGCATGCCAAGAATAACACGAGGTCAACACCTCAGGCCAAGAAGCTCTCTTCTTCATCTTCTTCTATGGTTTCAAGCAAATTGAGGAAATCAAGCCAATCCGAGGAGTATTTGAGGAATGCCATGTACTTAATTGGGTTGTTGGGTTCCGTATTAATGAATTAAGAAGTTCGACGTGAGAAGCTCAAGACTCATAAAGTGTGTTTGTTTTCCTTCTGTATCTCATGTGGTTTGAGATTTGAAAAAAATAATCAAGTTTTAGTTTTATTTAAATTAAATAGGTATATGGTTAAAATTGTTGTAAAAAATGTTATCTAATAAAAAATATATTAAAAATATTTG
>Ga0307510_10003911_pt1 | contig 17477 bp, 23 predicted proteins | sample 12_EM_MG_FD_207224 | JGI IMG/M metagenome (GOLD analysis project Ga0307510, IMG submission 207224) | Populus trichocarpa ectomycorrhiza microbial communities from riparian zone in the Pacific Northwest, United States - 12_EM | ecosystem: Host-associated > Plants > Roots > Unclassified | place...
ACAGGCCAAGTCGGATACGTGTCAAGGAAAACATCTATTTTTGGGGTTGCGGTAGACTACAGTAGACGTGGACTGGATACGAGCCTGCTCACTGGCAGCCCTGCTGGACCACAAGCGCTTTGTACACGATGTCTGACCGACCAGATCTGGGGTACAACCTAAAAACATGTCTAAAGCGGAAAAAGGCGATTATCCCTCTGATCCGTACTTTGCAACGAATCCCACACTCAAACTGACCCTTTCTCCCACTGACTTGGAATTGCGTTTCATCCATTACTATGCAGGACGATGAACCAGTAGACTCAGGCCCTGCTACGGTGCCAGTGGCCATACATTTTTCTTGTGGACATCGATCCTATTGAAAACTATTGTGTGATTTGAAGGGATCGGTCTTACAAACGCGAAAGAAAAAAATGCGGCGCAACGCATACTGTAGTCCTCAAGGTGCGCCGCCGGACCGCTGGGGCGTTTCGGGTTGTCGCCGCTGTCGCTGAAGTTGACCGACGGCTATCTCGATACCGTTATCTTTCAGGTCCGACGTAGTAGATCTTGATGTTGTTCGGCATGATGGACGTCCTCATCATCCCTTGCGCAAACTAGAGTTTGGCACCACTCACCGCTCGATTTATTTGTCTTGGTCAACCCTTGTTGGCGAGTCGTCCCTTGTTGACACTTGACAGTGTGGCGGTTTCGGCCCCACCCTAAGGGCCCCCTAATCAACCCGCATCCCTGACCAACCTGACAGTGACAGTCTCCCTTTTCTATTTTGGCGATATTGTCCTCCCCTCTGTTCGGCCACTCCTTGGCCGCCTTTCTTTGCCCATCTGACCACACAATTGCATCAGGCCATATGAGGAAAAAGATGCTCTGTGGAGTGCCTGCCGTTGGATGTATTTGATCGCAAGGGTCTCAGGAATCTTCCCAAGGCCCACTAGGAGCTGGATAACCTGCGACCATGAAGCCTGGTTTACAACAACGGGCTTCTTCTCGTCTAACGTTTTCTCTTTGGACAACAATATGAAGTTATCCCTGATGATGGGCATCTTTGTCACCTCAGCGTCGAATGCGGTGACATCGAAGGCAAGTCATACTTTCTTGTTTGCACCCTTCTTCAGTGGCTTCACCATTTATACGCATGTCGGGCTACACTAGGGTGCGACCGCCGACCAGGAGGTGATGACCACTCTGCAGCTACTACCATCGCTGTGATCCGTTTCAATTTCATTCCCTTCCCTTTCAGGCTCCTATGGTTTATCGTATGTTTACCACCCACCAGACATGAGGATACTCTACACATCCCTCCTTCCCCCACACCCCCCTCACCACCTATCTTATTCTTTCCGTCGAAATTAACACGACACCGCAATGACTACCAATGAATCAAATAATATTAAGTTGCTTGAATGTCATGGTTCCCCCGTCCGACGTGATCAGAACTTACTCTGCCACTTACTACCCAAGTACTTGAATCTGTTCGGCATATCAGTGCATTATAGGCCCTTAAGATGTAACTCGAACAGGAGACCGCAGCGACTTCAAGTAGAATTCTGAAGTTCACTAAATAACATCGTGGTGCTGCGAGAGAGACTTCGTCACATCGTACACCCCATTGCGATATTTATACTGGATTGCACAAATTGGCCATGCCATGCAAATCGTCCAAAGAAATTACACGTCCAGCTAGGATCGCCTCCTCCGAGACCCACACGCTGCCATGTCAATCCCAGTCATATCCCAGCATTCCCTTAGCAGTGCGCTCCGATAACAATCGCGTGACCTGCGTGTTGTTCCGCCGCGATGCCACTTGGAATGGTGTCTCGCCCATATCGGTCTGGGCGTGCGGATCGGCGCCATGTTTCAGTAAGAGTTCCACAAGTTGGATTCGTCCGAGGTTTGCTGCCCAGTGCAACGCAGTCCAGCCATCTTCTGTTCGTGCGTTCGTGTCTGCGCCGTGATCGAGCAACAACTTCATGACTTCTGGTCGTCCCCCTCTCCAACTTGCTGCTTCGTGCAATAGGGTATGTCCTAAAACGTCTTGGACATCCATCCTCGCGCCATACTCGAGGAGTAACAGGACGACCGCGATCTGTCCATTGGACGATGCAACATGCAGCGCAGTGTTGTCCCAGATATCTGTTGCGTTGGGATTCGCGCCATAGTCGAGTAATAACCGGGAAAGGTCGCTGAACTCGTCACGTAATGCAATGTGCAGTGGACTCGTGCCGAAATTATCTCGGTAATGAACGTCTGCGCCGTGCTCCAACAACACCCTCGCGACTTCCACTCTTCCCTTTTCCGACGCTACAAGTAGCGGAGTCCAATTGAGCCCGAGCAGGCCGTAGTCGTCACACTGCGCGTTCGGATCTGCACCGCGGTCGAGTAGCGACCGCACAACTTCAACGTGTCCACGGGATGATGCCATGTATAATGGAGTCTGATGCTGGTTGCCCCGAGATTCGACGCCGGCACCGCGATCCAATAAAAGTAGGACGACGTCCAGATGCCCCCTGTCGACGGCTGCATGTAGCGGAGTTTCGTGATACCCGCCTCGACCATTGACATCTTGCGGGTGTGCATCGAGGAGGCGCTCTGCGAGATCACGGAGGCCACATAGCGCAGCGTAATACAAGGGGACTGCATCAGGCTGCGTCGGGTGAGGAGGGAGCTGATCTCGTCTCCGACGATTCTCAACATCGTATAGCCAGATCCATGCGGCCAGGTGCGGTTTGTTCCTGTCGAAGAGGCAATCCATCCCATCTCGGATGTCCGATGACACGCCCCCAAACAGTGCGTGGTTGAGCCAGTTCTCTGCCGCATACCGAGCGAGGGGGAAGTTCTGAATATCCGTCTCGTCAGTGTTGTAGTCTAGCTGGAGGAGAACGCTAAGACAAGCCCTGGCGAGAAGAGTATGTGCTTGTCTGGGGAAAATGTGGAAGTGGGAAACATGTGCAGAATTTACGATGCGGTCTGAGGTCAAGTATTCTCTCACAGAGAAGTGTGAGAATTGTACTACATTCCCGTAGGCGTTGTCGTCGTTGTAGTTGTAGTTGTAGTAGTAGTAGACAACAGTGACCAACGTAGAACAGGCGGAGAGTACAAATTCTTCTGCATCCTCGGGGCGCCAACCAATATTGAACTTGAACCCTAGAGCCGATTCCGCGTCAGGGAGGAACGCAAAAAGTTCGGCAAGTTCTTTGACGTGAAGCGGGCGGATAGATACAGCTAGACACTGGAAAAGTCGATTGGCGTAGGCCTTTTTCTCGTCATCAATCTCCATCAAGGTATGTTCGTATGTTTCGTCTATCGTCCTGGGCAATTCATCCAGGGTACGTCTGATACTAGGCGGAAAACAACGACGCAGAGTTTCGATCTGGCAGTGTACCCACCGGAACCTTCGGGGAGGTGTCAGGGTAGATATGAAGTAAATATAAAGTTATCGCTTACATCCCACCAGCTCTCTTCGTCAAGGTCTCGATGACCATTTGCTTGTCTTCTTCCCGCCACCGCTGCATCCTTGGGTCTGAGCCAACAAAATCGTTGATATAATCGACAATATCCCGATTTTGTCCAGCTTGTTCATGAAGTGGAACGATGTGGCCTGCAATAGGCCCAAGTGCGTCTCGGATGTCGACCTCGGGCCGGCTGGTGATACAAAAATGTGTACGTGGTAGCCGCAAGTTGTTAAGCTCTTGCATGATAATGAGAATCTGTTCTCGTGGCGTAGGGCACCCGGAGGAATTTGGGCACTCATCAAGAGCATCAATAACGAGAAAGAGTGATCCTTGACCCGTGCGTTTGAAGATACTCTTCAAGCATTCCCGAAGAGTATCTATGCTGGGCTGTCGGGAGCCATCGCCGTGGGTTGAATAGATGGATGAAAGAACTTGAAAGAATGCATCGGATTGATCGCAGAGCTGGATGAGGAGTGACGAGAGTAGATCGCGTGCGTTCTGCTTTCTGGTATCTCGGAAATCGCAGTAGAATATCGCGAGGATGGCTAATCCAGTCCGACACATATCCTGGACGTCTTCGATGATGCTTGAGCTGTCGATGACATGAGTACATAGAACAAAAGAATTATTGTGGAGACATACGAAATGATCGTCTTTCCTGAGCCGGCTAAGGCAGAGGAACGATTAGCAGTTGAAAAGGACAGGAAGGTGACACGCGCACGTAGACCATTCACCCACAAAAGGGAAGCAGTCGATTTCCATTGCCGGAACGTGTCGCCTTGCGTAAACCATGTCGCAGTGCCAGGGTGTTGGGTATTACGAGCGATATTGAAGTTCGTCCATGGATCTGGCGGAGACAACCAATGTCGAAGCTTGTCTTGAATGTCGTGTTTTGGTGCCTCGCGAACTACCAGATCGTTCTTGATATTACGGACATACTAGCGACATAAGCAAGACATGCGTACCTTCCATCACAACGTCCATTTTATTGGCCAGACCAGAGACAACATTGAGAGTCTGAGCAACGGCTATCTTAGATTCCTCTCCCGTGAGGCGATCGAGTCTCTGGAGGGCCGATTCTATTTCATTCTCTCCCAGGAGTTTCTTTACATATTTCTCTGCTACATTTAAGTCATGACTGTTAATCAGCGCGAAAAGACTCACTGATTCGCCTTTGGTTAATTTGTTTAGTCACAAGAGCGAGAACGGCTATCAGTTCAGCCATGATTTTGATGAGTACTTCGGTCATCGCAGGGGTGGGTTCCTTGATCTCGGTATAGATCATGATTCGTTTGATAGATCCCTCGATGCATTCAAAAAGGTCGACTAGAGCGTCGTAGCTTGCCTTGACAGACTTTGGCGTCTATAAATCCCAGATATCAGAAGCGTCAGTTGGTAGAGCGTGGAGAGATACCCACGGACAGAAGGACACCGATCCCGGAAAAGATTGCTAATGCAGGGGGAAACACCTACACGACAACTGCATTGGGAAAGGCGATCGGAAAACAAATTAAATTCCCGGAACTTACAAGACTAACAGCGGTGCCAAGGACAGGACTGGTCGAGACAGCATACAAGCAACTGATAATGGGTTCAAGACACTTGATTAGTTTGGGATCACCGTTTCTGAAATCGCTAAATTCCTTGGCTTGATCGCGAAATATAGCAAGGATTTCTTCAGCGGATTTGCATGCATCGATCTTCGAGGAGAGTGGGTGTTTGCGGAGGTCGGTCTTAGTTTGCTTGGAGTATTTTTCAATGGAAGCAATGAAGATGGCCTCGAAGTTGGAGGGAGTGGAGGTCAGACTAGGACTCCGAGTTTCGGACATGGTCCTATTGAATAGACGTGCTAGTAGGTCGTTGTGAGTGGGAGGGAAAAGGCCGCGAAGACGAAGACGGACTCGAGTGAAGCCTAGCAGGCGCCCATGCGTCATCGCGGTCGCGTGATCCACGGAACGGCGCTGAGCTGAGCGCTATCCCGGGCCATACAGTATCACGACTGGGAATATCGCACCCCACCCCTCAGTGTATGGGTGTTGGGCCATACGCAAGGCGCCATCAGGACCAGCTTATCGCGATGGACACCAGTGGTGCGGAAAGAGAGGTGATGAGACATCCTATACCAACGGGAGTTTGCGTTGATGTAACGATGTTAAGGGGGGATAAGAAGCAAAGAAGGTCTTTGGATACGTGCATTTAAGAGCTGCTAATGAGTTTATTCTTCCCGTTTGCGCCTCGTCTGTCCCACAAGTAAACCGGTATAACTTTCAGGTTGTGTAGTGTAAGTCGCGTTACTATAAGTGTGCTAGGTAAAACAAAGTCTAGACAAATGCCAGTTGAATTGGTCTATATGGGACGTCGAAGACCAATAAAACGCATGCACGACACACGGATGCATGCAGCACTCACACTCGAGCATGAGATTACGACCCCAGCCCCAGAGACACAGGACTGGCCGGCGTGGTGTAGACAGCAGTGCTGCGAAACAACAAAGAGAGCTGCCGAACGACGGGGATGCGTAGACATGGACAACAATAAGCATAGATAAGGATAGTGAGGAACATGGCGGACACGCGAACTGAGTGGCAAAAGTGAAGAGAGGGACCATAAGGTAGTGACGAGCGGAAGGATGCGGGGAATGGCGACGGGGTGAAAGATGGGCGTGAAGAGGGTCGAGATGCAAGTCGGCGAGGATGATGCGGACGACGGTTCCGTCCGTGGAGAAAGGACTTAAAGAACACAAACTAAGATGAAGACAACATATCTGCAGCTATATAGCGTCTTGCACAGTGTCCGTAAGTGATGGCTAAGGAGAGAAAAGCCGGAAAGGTCCGAGGAGAGGGAGCGGAGGAAAATAGGGAAAAGAGCAGAGGGCGCAGGTGTACACTAAGTCACAGACACATGCGCAAAAGAGGGTCAGGGAGATGGTAAAGGATAATGAGGGAGAGGTGAGTGGGCGACCGACCACCACATGGTTCTGGCTAAGGCTCAAGGACGTCGCCCAAGAGCAAAGAGAAGAGAGGGAAGGGGAGACGCACCTCCGTTGAATCACTCCGAGTCGTCATACGCAGTGCAATCGAGAAGGCGGTGGCGAGGCATGAAGGTTATGGTTATGGGAAAAGAGTAATGGCTGAGTGGTGCTCCGACGTTGGGCCACGTCCTCAAGAACTAATCGTTTCTCCTATATATTTTTGGTATGTGACTTGGCATGACTCTCATCGCTCGACTATGTAGGCCACAGCGTCGCTTTAAGTCCTTGTCAGAAGGATTAAGATAAGTAGTCACAGGATGCATCATCAATTCCCAGAGAAAGGATTCCGGAGGAAGCGTGACGACGCTGTGGTGAAGACGGAATGTCTACACGGGGTGAGTTCGAGGGGTGGTCCTAGTTCTGAGACGGGTTCGCGATCCCGAAGGGAACGCGAACGCGTGAGGGGGAGCGGGAGCGTAAGGAGTGGAAGGGGCGGTCTGAGGCGGCAGGCACGCGAGCGAAACGGGACCGGCTGTTATTCTTCGATTCTGGGTTGCATATCATATATTTTACTGGGTCAGGAGCACGGGTTTATATACATGTACTAGACACCTAAGTATTTCCAACACGGCGAGGGGATCCCGAACCAGGTCCAACTAGTGAGGGCTGTGAGCGGCGCGAGCCCTTATGGGGCTGCAGCCTGCACGAGGCGGTGCGTCGGGCATTGGTTTTGAGCGATCCGAAGTGACATTTTGATGCGACGAAAGGCGAGTCTTGACTATAACAGGGAGGCATTGATCCGATGGCGACAAGGGTAGAAGGCGGAGGCGAGGTGTGCGTGCAGGACAAGGAGTGCGGTCGAGCACAGTCGGGCGTCACGTGCAGTGTTCGATTCCAAGGCTAGCGCCTGTGCTGGCCTTACACCTCCCGGGGGGTTTAAATTTTGACCCTCCTGGGTCAACTCGACGCTGGTAGTGTTTGTCGTCAGAATGCGGAGTTGTCGGGGCGCGAGCGAGGTCGGCGCTGGTGTGTCAAGTGTGGCCTTGCACGACTTGGGAGTTGGGGGCGAAGCGGCTTTGTCCATTGGACACGCTGGGGGCGGTTCTTCTGGTTTGTCTGACGGAGGGGTGACGACCGGAGGGACTTGCGTACTGGCGTCGAAAGGGGGGATGCAGGCGTGCTCATACTCGCGCTCACGCTCGATGTCACGCGTGGTGGTGCTGGGGGACGTGCGAATGAGCGGGGTGATGTCGGTGCTGCTGTTGTCGCGGGTGTCGGCATCGGCGTCGATGGTGTCGTCGTGACTGCTGCTGCTGTTGTTGTTAGCGTTGTTGTCGGCGGCGTTGTTGAAACGCTGGGCTGGTGGAGTGCGGGTGAAGTCGGGGGCGATGGGGCGTATGCTGTTGCTGTTGCTGGCGGCGGTGTCGGCGTTGCTGGTGCGGGTGTTGATAGTGCTGGCACTGCTCCTGGAATCGCTTTTGCTTTTGCTGTTGCTGTTGCTATCGGCGTCGGTGTTGGTGTTGATGGTGCGAGCGTTGTTGGTGATGCTGGCGGCGTTGATGTTGCTGGTGTCGGCGACGTCGGTGTTGTAGGTGTCGAAAGAGCGGGCGGTGGAGGCAGAGCTGGCGGCGTCGGCGTTGATGGTGCGATTGCTGTTGCTGTTGCTGGCGGCGTCGGCGTTGCTGGTGCGAGCGTTGCTGGTGGTGTTGGCGGCGTTGATGTTGCTGGTGTCAGCGACGTCGGTGTTGTAGGTGTCGAAAGAGCGGGCGGTGGAGACGAGGCTGACGGGGTTGATGGTGTTGAAGGTGCGCGCGGCGTCGATGATGCTGTTGCTGCTGTGTGCGCTGTCGCTGTCAGGACGCGAGGCCGGTGGGGTGTGAGTGATGTTGGAGGTGCTGGGTTGGGCAAGGTCGAAGTCGAAGTCGAGGGGGTGCTCTTGGTGTTCGAGAGAAAGCCGCTGCGCCTCGTCGGTGCATTTCGAGTCGCGATGAAGAAGGGCGGGAAGGTTGTCGGTCGGGTGCGGTGAGGGGGTGTCATTAGGGCCGATGGCTCGCGCGCATTGAATGGCGGGGTTGACTTCGAAGGGTGGGAGGCCGGTCTTGTCGCGATCGCGGTCATAAATGCAGTGGGTGTCTGCGGTGCAGGACGCGTTGCTGGTGCAGGTGCTGCTGCTAGCACCGTCCTCGGTATTGGGGTTGTTGCCGCCTGGATCGTGCACGAAGTTGCACTTGCTGGTGTTGACGCCTCCGGGGTCGAATGTGTGCTTGTGATTGTAGCCGCTGTTGTAGTCGTTGATGTCGGCGGTGTTGTGTTTGCTACTGCTGCTGCTATCGGCGGCGTTGGTGTTGGTGGTGCGTGCGGTGCGTGCGATGCTGATGGTACCTGCGTTGCTGCTGGGGTTGCTGCTATCGATGGTATCGGGGTTGAGGGTGTCGGCGCTGGTGTTCTTAGCAATGTCGGTGCCCTCGTTGTCGTCGCGTATCGGCTTGCCTTCGATGCTGTTGTCTGGGTTCTTGTGGATGTTGCAGTGAATTTGCGCTTGCTCTAACTTCGTTGTCGGGTTCGCATCGCCGTTTCTTGTGCTTGAGATATCGGCTTGTTCTTTCATTCGGCGGCTATTGCTAATCGGTTTGGCTTCGGTGGCTTCGGATAGATCGGGCGATGCGGTGGCGATTGACGAAGGTGGAGGTGGCATGAGTTCGTAAACGGCGAGGGCGGTGGCGTTGGCGGTGACGACGGGTCTGGGCTTGAGGCATGTGGCTTGCTAGGCGTTCGCGAGGTTGGGAGCAAAGATTTGAGGCGCATGGACAGAGGCGTTCGCTTCGTTACTGGAGTGGGCGTGTCAGAGGGCGGAGGTGGTGGCGGTGACGACGAGACTGAGCTTGGGCAGCTTTGAACGGGCGGCGGTGACACTTCGCGAACTGGAGGCGAAACTTGGCTTTGTGGTTTTTGGGTGGGCGGTGGCGAAATTGCAATTGGCGGTGGCGGCAGTACTGAGCTTGGCTGGCTTGGAGCAGGTGGCGGCGGTGACGACAGGACTGGGCTTGAGCAGCCTTGAGCAGGCGACGGCGAAACTGAACACGGGCGACTTTGAATGGGCAACGGCGGGGCTTCGTAAACTGGAGGTGTGGGTGGCAGTGACAAGAGCGGCAACGGCAATGGCAGCAGTTGTGAAGGCGGTGGTGGTGATGGTGTCACTCAGTAGTGGCAGTGGCTTGCCGGCTACCGGCCCGGATCTGCCGAGAGTTGAGCGTTGAGCTTTTGGCTTGTCGATTTCTTTCATCCTCGCTCTCACTCCTGCAGCATATTGTATCACGCCTTACCTCTATTTGCCCCGACCTTTCTCTAATTAATAACAAACTACAGGGCAAGGAGTGCGGCGAATGGAGCCTTTTTCTACCCAGGCACGGTCGCACCGTGTCCACGACATCAATCCGTCTGCGACGAGGCGTGGGACCTTCAAAAACAGGACATGGGTCGCTGCAGATCGGAGTGGCTCTAGTAGCCCCTTTCAATCGAGTCATCTTGGAACAGACGCGCCGAGGTGGGAACGCGGTGGAGGACGCGGTGGAGGGCGTGGTCGCGGGCGAGGAAAGGGACGTTCTCCGCGGCCTGACTTTGGGTCTACCCAGGGTACCGGCGATGTCTCCGAAGCGGAAGACGATACCGAAGTAGCTACTGCGGACGGCTCAGATCCAAGTCCTAGCGATGAACCTGTACTCGAAACGCTCGAGGAACGTGAACGATATTACCAAGAGGTGAGTTCTCGACCGTAATCACCCGCATAGACTCTCGAAGAAACCGGCACTTGTGCACATTACTCCAGCTTGTTAAGGCCCGCGAAGCTGAGAGAAAGAAGGCTATAGCAGAGGGCAAGATGGACGACCCACAAGTCCCCAAGCGTCTGGATGAAGCTATCACGATGGTAGGGACGTGTATGGACATGTGCCCTCGGTTCGAACGATACCGCCGGGAGCGAGAGAACAACTTGTTTAATTGGGAAGTTGTGCGTATTTTCATATGCTGGACGCTAGAAAAACTTGTGCTGAGATCTCAAAGATCCCGGGAACGAAGCGCGTAGATCATAAGCGCGCAGTGAAAATGTATGAACGCGCGGCGGGAGACAAGACATTACCGTCCGACTTGCGACCGCCGCCTGTCTTGAAGGTCTGTTCGAAAATCTAACGCCGCGGTCTCAACCTGACGGATCGACTCTGGACAGCGCACCCTCGATTATCTCTTTCATGACCTCCTCCAACAGTGGGGTTTTTCTCCCACGTTTGACTTCATTCGCGATCGCTCGCGTTCTGTGAGGAACGACTTCACTATGCAACATGAAACTGGGCCGCTGGCTATCGAGTGCCACGAGCGCTGCGCCCGCTTCCACATCGCTGCGCTGCATTTTGAACGCGATCGTTCAGGGTTCTCTATTCCGTTGGAGGAGCAGCAGCTAATGAACAGTGAGGACCCGTCGATAATTCTTCTTGGACATGGGGTTTCTGATTCTGAACAGCTCTACAAAGTCTCAAAGAATTTTACGGAGATCAACGTGATCGCTACGAGTCGCCAAATGAACTCGAAATGCGCATATATCATCGTCTCATTCATATCCGCGACCAACGCGAACGGCATGACGATATTCCACCTACCATACTCTCTCACCCAGTTTTCCTCCTTACCACCAAGTTTCGCCTACACGTTCAGGCCAAATCATCACCGATAACCAAAGTATCCCCGTTGATAGTAGATGAAGAGGGGATGGTCCATTTCTCCGAACTTGCCGCCCTGTTGCGAGAACAGGGAAACAGGGCCATGGTTTTCCTTGTCGCCTGCATCCTTGAACGTCTCTTCGGCAAGGATACTATCGAAGATATAGAGGTCATTCGCCAAGGCATCTCCATCGCTGACATCATCGACGGGGTAATTTCTGACGATGGAATTATTGCCACTGATGCTGATCCAAACGACTATAACGAGGAAGAGGCCTTCTTACGTGAAGATGAGCCGATAGTAGAAGAACCCGATGAGCCTTCAGGGCCTCAGCACCAACCCCAGCCGTTGAAGTCCAGCGCAACTGAATGGCCTACGGACAATTTTGGCGTTCGACCTTCACCCTCGGTCATGGTTGGTGCCAGTTCATCGGCCTCAGTCTTCGGAACACTACCCACTTCCACCTTTGGACCTTCTAACTCAGTATCTGGATCTGCTGTACCCTCAACCGCAAGTTCCGTCCCACCCACCGCTTCAGCATTTGCAAATCTCAAGACAACACCAAACATCTTTGGGAATCGGGGCTTCGGCCCAGGGTCGGCGTTTGGCAGCTCTTCTTCGGCGTTTGGGACGTCTCCATCTGCTTTCGGCTCAACTTCTTCAGCGCCTAAGGCCTCGGGTACGATGGGTGTCCCATCTGTGGTGCAAAACCCTGCGGAGGCAAGCTCCTCCTTTTCGCCCTTTGGTGCATCTACATCCGCACCAATCGTGGCGAACATCGGGAACCAGGGGACGGCTACGCCTGCCTTTGGGTCGCCCTTTGCTAATCCTGCAATCTCATCGACGTCACCAATACCCGCAGCGGCGTTTGATGCGCCATCATCTTCCGCCTTCTCTGCTTCGCAGAGCGCGCCGTTAGGATTTCCCAGGAATATAAATACACCGAACATTGACCCCAAAGCTGGTCCAACACTTCCCACATCAACCGTTGCCGTCTCAGAGCAGAAGCATGATCAACCCCCTACGACTGTGCTCAACCCCAATGCGCCCGCTTTTTCTCCAGGAAAACTGTTTACCGTGGCACCATCCACAACGCCTGAACAAGCCAAGAAGGGACCTTCGGCGAATATCTTCGGTCCTTCGTCGTCCCCTGCATCCTCCTCGACATCATCAACACCCACGCGGCCGATTCTTCCACCTATCAACACATCCCCGCTTTCATCAATCCCCACTTCCCGCCGACCACCAGCTAACTTGACGGCAAGCCAATCTGCTCCATCTTTGAATGGATCAACCAAACACCCACCTCTCGCGCGCCAGGCAACCATCGTTGATGAGTTCAAGCCCTCCGCATATGGGGTACGGCCGGGCGATAGTTCCGTTTCCTCAGATCCCAATGCTACTCCGCAACACCCGCCTCCTCTTGACAAAGTACAGCCCATCTCTCTTCCAGGGACGCCGACGGCCACCTCTTTCAATTCTCCCGTAAAACAGAGGTCCTCCAACAACCTGTTCGGTTGGCCCTCTATACAATCCAACTCTGCGCCCGATATCCTGAGTCCGCTAGTGATGTCTGCGAAAAACTCACTGGCTTCGCTCCCTTCCCCACCGATTTCGGCCCGTCCTTCCGTTTCGAAGTTACCCGACTTGCCAACTCCCATGGGACAACCTGGTCCATCCTCGCAGAAGGTGATGGCCAAAACAGGAACGTCTCCTATATCCCCACAAGATGTCGAGATGGCATCCCCGACGGCGGCACCGATGCGAAACGGGAAAAGCAAGGGCAAGGGCAAGGCGCCCGCAGTAGACGCCGAGGACCTCGAGGCACGGGCGATCGCATTTGAGAGGACGAGCGCACTGATGCGTGGCGCACTGAGGCGCTGGGCCGACAAGGCTTCAGAGCGTGTCTTGTATAATGATGCTGTGCGCCGCAGCGACGCGTACACGGGACAAAAACCGAAGAAGCGGCAAGAAGCGCGTCCGCGAGCTAATGATGAACCCGAGGCCAAACGGACGGCCAGAACGAGGGCGCGCCGTCGCATCTCTGCGAAGTATATGCCGCCACAGACCGATGACGAACTTGCACGCCGGCTGAAAGAGGTATGATATATTTTCTGTCTGATGCTGGGGACTGCCGCATTAATGGCCATTGTTTTTTTTTTAACAACCCAGAATCACGAACAGCACGAACGTCGATGGGCGCCTGGTACCTTTCTTGCCGCTCTCCGAACTCACGTGGGCAATCCAGCTCCATTCGATTACTGCCTGTGGCTCTCCCTCAACCCCGAGAATGACGGCACGGCCATTTGGGTCGAAAGAAAGTTTGACATGCCGAACAGTGGCGCATGGGTATCCGAACGTGTTTTCTCCATTCCGCTCGCGCCACACGCGGCGTCGCATTCGCCCGGATTGGTCGTGTTTGAGTGTTCGCCGTTGCACGGGGTAGATGATGAGATTGAAAAGTGCGTCGTTTCGATCCCAAAAACAAAACAAATGCGCTCAAGTGGATTGAATCAGGAAATACCGAGTTTTGGATGACTGTGCTCGATTACGTGAATTGATCGAGACATTCCCTGAAGATCGACATTTCATCCCTTCGATATTGTTTGTCCTCTGGGGTGAGGACGAGTCCGAGGCGCTACCTGATGATTTGCATCTTATGGTACGTTTCCTTGCGAAACTGTATCCAGGATTATGCTCACATGTGATAGGTCGGCGATTACGAGGCGAAAGGTATCGTAGGACCCCACGCGACGTTTTCCTTAACCTCAAAAACAACGGATCTGGACGAGAAGTTTAGGCAAGTGCTGAGTTCGATGGACCTCGACACGACTGGTGGGCTTGTGGAAATCCTATCCCGGCAAGGTATGTATTGTGCAGCTATGTCGGGCGGTTAGCAGGATGATTCACACGTTCTTCTAGAGTATTTGCAATTGGTCATCGCCCCGTGGAAGGAATTTGCTTCGGATTGGGTAGCAAGATGCACCACGGACAGTGAAGGTGGGTATTTTGTGAAGCTCGCTGAATCGTCCGGCACGCTGAAGTGACTTTTGAGCTGCAGTGGACTGGGATCTCTTTAGCAAGGTGTTCGAAGTGCTGGTCAATTTGATGAACATTTTGTCACGCCACTTCACGACCCGTCTCGACGAATCAGCCGCCTCAAAACCGCTCCCGGAAATACGGCTGGATGGGGTAAAGTTTTCGAGGTAAGCTGCGTGAGGGGTATCAGTACTGTCATATTTGACTGATCACTGAGGTGCCTAGTGAACTTTATGATGCCACATTCGAGTGGCTGGAACACAAGGACCTTCGAACGTCGTCGAGGGAGTTCCGGATGATGCTGCAGTCCTATCGTGCTTCGAACACCGGTATGTCGATATATGAGTCCGCCCCTGTGAAGAAAAAAGTCGACCGACTACTTTTTTCAGACTTTCCGGTGCATGCATCTGTCACTGCACTTTACGATCTATCGGTGCGATGTATCGAAGGCAGCGTGAAGATCGACAGGGCAGTTCGATACCCAATCCCGAAGCGCGATATCGAGGAAACTAAGAGGGAGGCGGAAAACGACGTGGCTGAAGCCGCAGCACAGCTGCGCTCCATGCTCCTTTTCCATACCCGGCCTAAACGGCCTCCACCTGACGACGACGACGACGAGGCGAGCGTGCTGAGGTGAGCTTGAATGGTTACCAGCGGGGTTTCAAATATGTGGCTGACAGGGCGACAACACAGCATGTCTCCGTCGTCGAAACGACTAAAGTCAACGTTGAGCAGCTTCTCCACCATCGACGATCTGGCGCTCTCTGGGAGCAATGATCTGATGCCACCACCCTCTGATGCTGTCTCACCGTCCACGTCCGTGACGACGATTGTGAACGAGGAAACCCCTCAAAAGGTGATCACAGTGGCGATGCTTCGCGCACTGACGCAGAGCGTGTTGAAAAATCGAGGTGGAGGATGATTGGGGAGAGAGATCTAGAGTAGGAGAGTAAAGGAGTGGATAATTATTTAGAGCTTTGGACCTGAGGAGACCGATTCGGGTTCTCAAAGAGGTTACCTGATAAGGAAAAAGTGGGCAGACTCTTGCTCTGGCTTTTCAGCCACAGCGAACGACTCGTTCAACAACGTCCCCGCCCACCTTTTTGTTAACGACAGGGCCATCCCTGCCTTGTTTGCCCCCCTCTGGCGCACTCGCAAGTAATAGAACTCCCCCGGTGCTCTCTCCGCAGAGCGCTCACCGTTGCGGAGTCAGCGGGTGTTGAATCCTAAATAGGCTCTCAGTCATTTCGCCCTCCCCGTAAATCTTCTGCTCGGTGAGCCAACTTTGTTCCCCCCCAAAACTTTCTTTTTGATTGGTGGCTGATCACCTTTCCTATCTTACTCCCTCCCTATCATCTACGTTCCGACCCTACAACATCTACATCTCTATCACTCCCCATTTGCTCCTCATGCAGCACCACGACGCATGTCATCGCCTCCCGACTCCCATAGCAACACCCAAGGTTCGTCCACCACATGGACCGAGCCCCCTTGGTCGGGCTGGATAGAGACAACGGGCGATGCCCTTCTCATCCTTGAAGCCGCACGCCGTGGAATGATCCCACGCGTCACCCGGCGCCTCGTCGACTCGGAGCGCAAGATGATCACCTCCGGTTCCGTCTTCGTCTTTGACGAGGACGAGAGCGGCATCAAGCGTTGGACCGACGGTTTCTTTTGGAGTCCAAGCAGGATACTCGGAAACTTTCTCCTCTACCGCGAGACCGAGAAACGTGGCGCGGGGCATAGGGGCGCCCGCAACGATGTCGACCAAGGCGATCAGCCCGGCCCCGTGGACGGCGGTGGCGGCGGTGTAGGTGGCGGTGGCAAGACGGAGGGCCAGACCCTCAGCCGCCCCCGTGGGGAGACCACGCGGCTGGGGATCGACAGACAACGCGAGCGGAGCCTCGTCGGCAGCCTGACGAACAGCTACAAGTTCAAGGCGGGAGGAATGATGAAAAAGGTACGTCTGGTCTTTTAATGCACGGAATCTTTCACTTGAAACACTATTCGTTGCCTCCTTGTGGCGTCGTCGCTTCGCCCTTTTGTGCCATTACCCTGAGACGTATACACCATCATCCGCCCCACCTCTGGCACATGCCAATAAAACGTTATTAGTCCAGGCCTTGAGACGTCCCGATCTCCTTCTGTGACTTGCGCCATCCGGCGATCCTCTGTTTGACGTAAAACGAGGCGCCCTTTGGGGGGTCGAGAGAGATCTCGTGCGGGGCTCCCCACAGAGTACTCTCGCTCTCTGTCTTTTTTCTTTTTCTCTTTATTTCGTTGATCCATGCCTTCCGCGTAAGCTGACACTCTCACGTAGACCTTTTCATTAACCATCAGCGGTGTTTCCCAGCACCTCATATCGTATTACAAGATCGAAGACGTGGAACAGGGCCGGCTCCGCGCGGCATCGTCATATCCCGAACTCGCATCTCTCGACATCAGTCCCGAGTATCTGGAAAAGACACATTTTCGAAATCCGCCAAAAGTCGAAATTGGCGTCGATGGTGTCCCTCGATATCGCGGGGAGGCTGACGACGTAGAGCCATCGCCACACGTGCTCAATTCAGCGCTGGCGGTCGGGATGCCGCTGCTCACCGAGCCGCTAGAAGTGGGTACGGCCATCGCTGCGGGTGCAGCGAACGGGGGCAAGCGGAACAAGCGATACGACCCGTATGCGACCCAAAAGGGCAAACGCAAGCCAAAAGGCTCCACCACGACCTCGAGCACGCCGACGTCGCCCACGGACGGTAGTTCTCCGTACCCCGGCGTCCCGACGGGCTTCGCCGACCCCAACATGGCGATGCTGCAACACGCGCATTACTATGGCCTCGCCCCGGCCTACTCGTACCCTCTTGGCTTCTCCGTGGCGGCACCACCATCGAGCATCTACCCGCCAGGCGCCATGTTTCCACCTCCTGGGCCACCACCTCTGGGTGCCACACAGCCGGCCGGCGCTCCAGGTTCCCCGCTACCCGCCCAGGCGACGTCGCAAGGCATGGTCCCCTATCATGGCTATTCCCCTGCATCTCCGCACGCCATCCCGCCGTCTGGTGAAGGCTCTCCCATGCCAACGCAGGCGCAGTCCCAGCAGGCATATTATCAGTACTACCCGCATCCTGGATATCCTTCGTATTGGCCGCCGTACCCAACGGGCGCTGGCTACACGCCCCCGACCCAGACGGGTTCTCCAACGTCGCCTGTCAGCGCCAGTACGGTAGCGTCTGGCGTGGAGTCGCACATCAAGACGGGGGAGGAGAGCGAGGACAGCATGGCGACATAGGAGAGGAGAATGCTATGATGTC
>Ga0307510_10003912_pt1 | contig 17474 bp, 14 predicted proteins | sample 12_EM_MG_FD_207224 | JGI IMG/M metagenome (GOLD analysis project Ga0307510, IMG submission 207224) | Populus trichocarpa ectomycorrhiza microbial communities from riparian zone in the Pacific Northwest, United States - 12_EM | ecosystem: Host-associated > Plants > Roots > Unclassified | place...
GTATCGATGCCATTAGAATGTACCGCCACAACCTACAGTACTTTATCCAAAACCCCTGCCAAGCCTCTCACAGCCGCCCCCGTAATCGTCGGTGATCGATCGCACAGTTCCTTCAATGCACGACAGCCAAACAAATTGGCTAGCTCAGGAACCATAATTGCGTACCACCACCAACCGTCGCGCCCGCCAAGACCCGTCCAAGGCGAGCGCCTCAAGCCCACACTCCCACACCCCCCTCCGCCTCCTCTGAGTCCTCCCCCCAAAAAAACGCCCTCAAGTACACCAAACACACTCCCTTGCGTCCTCCACCCATCCGTGCATCCTCTCCACCTCTGCCGCGCGCTCCGCCTCCGCCTCCGCTCGCGCGCGCATGGTGGCACCCGCGCCCGCTGACCGCTTCTCCCGCTGGAGGGTGGCGTTTGCGAGCTCAAGGCTGCGAATGTAGGCCGTATCTTGTGCGCGCGCGCTCGAACTCGGAGAGATGTCGCGCGATGTCGAGCGCCGCGTCGTATGAGGGGGCACCGGGGCTGTCGAACCTGCCGACGTGGTGGGTGGCGGCGCACGGTGTTTGAGGCGGGCGCGGAGTACGATTTCTTTGTCCTTATTCGGACAGTGAATGGGAAACGGCGGGGCGAACGACGCACGCTGTGTGTGTGTGCCTCTTGGGCTGTGCGGCGATACGTACCTTGCTCGTGTCGGGGGCAGTGACCTTGCTTCAGTTTTGATACGGCATCGAACGGCCGTTGTTGTCGTATGATGCTTGCCTCCATCTTCCCGTGCTTTGCAAAATTTCTACAGTCTTGCTACTGTGGGTGGAGCAGGCGCACTGGCCGTTTAGGTGAAGGCTGAGGTTATGGGCGCATACTCTCTATATCATGGGTTTGCTAGGGCAAGGGCATCGGAGTTGCTAGATCAGAGGAATCACAGAATGGGCATTGTAATTTTATGAAAGAGACGTGGCCTGCTCGAGGTTTCATTAGGACGAGTGTGACAACATCAGAGTCCAAAAACACTCTTCTGGCGATTTTCCTTATGCCAATTGTAAAGCACCTTTTGGGGGCATTTTAGGGCCTGTTGAACAAAAAAAATCTTTGAAAAATTTGATTGATGTTAGCTATCCAGCACTGTACAGTGAACTAACAGATCAAAGAATACAACAAGGTTTTCCCAACTTATCGTGATTAGCAACATAATTGACAGCTACTTCAGTAGGATATCGGGTTCGACCTTCCACGACCTCGAAACTCACAAGTACAGACCTCGCCATGAGAATACCGGATTTGTGATGCAATCCGTCGCACGCAGTTGAGACGTCTCTCTTCCCTCTGCTCCTCCCATGCCCATAAAACGAGTCTCTTATATCTTGAACACTCTCGACTCCAAACTTCGTCGCGATGTCCTCCCAAGGTGCATAGTTGTGGACCCCGAGCGTGACCGCAAATTTCTCCCCAGTGTCTCTGTTCCTAAACATGAGGCACCCAGAGGTTCCGCTATCGCCCATGGAAAGGCGCATCAGTCCATCTACCTCCCTCCATGACTCGGTAGGAAAGCAGTCGAAGAGATCGAATCCCGGCGTGTTCATCTTCACGTCAAATATATATTGAGCTTCGTTTCCCATCGAGGCACCTGAGTTTACCAGAGGGTCATAAATTACCTGCAGGCAGTTTCTGACCCCGTTATAGGGACCCTGGAGATCGGAGAACTTATTCATGTCTTCATGATCTGAGTCCAGACTCATGCACACGCCGATCTCGAGACAAGCCGACCGTTGTTCCACCACGGGCTGAGACCACGTTAAAACCGCCCACTGTGGTAGCGACTGGACGCTCACCCCAAAAAGTAGACTCTTTGTCTCATAGAAGCTCACCAAACTGCTCCTGGGGAGCTCACGTATGGCTGGAATTGCGAGGAAATCTTGGTTGATACGCTCCGGCTCTGGGTAAAGAAGCCGCAGCGTCTTGAGAAGCCGACCAATGTCACGGTGACCATACGGCCCACCAAATATTCCCAACAGCTGAGACCACAAGAACGCCCACAAGGAGAGTGCAGACTTTGGACGAGTGTGGGGTGTTCCGAGAAACACGATACCACGGGTAACGCTTGCAATGTAGCCACATCCTTCGACTACAGGATCTGGGCGTTGGCTCAACACTAAAGCCTGAGCAGTAAAGATCAACTTTATGGCTAGAACGTAAAGTTGAGGTATATGACACACACATTCTTGATGACCAAGCCCCCAGAACTATGACCAACGAAGATTATGGGTGCGCTACATTTGCTGACTCATTAGCGATTCGGTGCGAGTACAGTAGACAAAGCCTAACCTTTAGATACTGGTCTGCTCGTTCATTCACAATTGCTCGAAGGAGGCTCATGGCAGGACTCCACAAGTCACCATCGATGGGGCGATCAGGCGGGTATACAAACGCCAAAACTCTGGCAGAAGGGAAATCGCTCGGGAGAAAGTCCTTGAGCCACATTTTATCGTCCTTGGTCCAAGCTTGAGGGTAGGTCGAACCCAAGCCATGGACGGCAATAATACTGGGGTGGATAAGTCCTGGCGGAATTGTCGAGGCAGACATACATACTCCACAATCGGCTTATTCAAGTTCGACTCGTCCTCTGCCTCGGACAACACTTCTTCTAAACGAACACCGACAGGCAACTCATCCACGCGAGGACTCTTTCGTGGCCCGAGGATATATGACACGGCTAAAGAGAGCACAATTATGGATAGCTAGTGTGTGAACAAGATGAGTGATGCTAGTGGGAGCAAAGAAGACTGAGTATTTACAATGACCGACATGAACTACGACACTACCACGACTCCAGTGCACTTGTTGGTGTTGGGCAAGGGAAACACGTTCCCATTATGCTCGGAGCCAGCCGTTTTGTTTCACACGCAGATTATAGACTACAGTACAGATAGCAGCCACGTGCGGTTTTCGACCAAACATGGAAACATCGTGCAGACATCGCTTCATCTCATGAATCGTCCCTCGTACGTACATCATACCCAAGGTGTTAAAATGGCTCACCCCAACACTTTGACTCATATACGCGAGGCTCTGCCATGTCGGAGCAAAAGTGTGATGACCCGAAGTCCATAGAAGGGAGTAAGGCCAGCACCGGGAAACGCACTTGTCTTCCTTAGACCCCAACCGTCTTGAGCTTGTGCACGCGGCCGAGTATGCGAGCACAGATGCAGCCAAACCTGCCCCCATCGATGTGCAGCAGCATGGGGGAGGGTTGTTGAATGTGGATGCTGCACTGCCCTGGCCAAGGCAGAATAGACGACCTTCTTCTATACATCCGTTCAGTCATGAGTTGGCTTAAAGGAGAGAGCCTGAAAGGAGAGAAAAGCAAAATCCTAGCATACACACGAAAGGAATTTGTAAGAACATGTGGGGACAATTAGGGCATTCACACGGAAATATGAGTTATCTGTATACATGAACGGAATGACGACTGGAAGCGGTCTGGAACGATGAGTAAATGAGTAACGTCTAAGGACAGAGGGGGTCTCTTTGATTGACTGGGTTGAGTGGGATGGGTGCATAGCAGTAAGCGATGTCAGAGGTAAGAAAGTCCGAAAGTATGTGGAGCATGAGTGTTGGTCGGGAAAGATGAAGACAAAAGATGAATACGATGTCCATGTTTGTCTGCGGCTGCAGCAAAGCCCAGCATTGGCCATTGTCTAAGACAGTAGATTAACGATGAAAAGAATCCAGAAAAGGGGTTCCGACGAGGAGTTGAGAAGATGGAACGGAAGAGACAAGCGTGGATAAGAGAGAGGGGACGTCGAGCGAGAGGACAACTGGCGCGCTGACAAGGAGGGTGGCGAAGATGAAAATAATAGGGGCTGGGATGGCCATTACGTTGTTGTTGGCCCAAGAGTGGAAGACGATGGAGCGAGACAGGTGGTCGTGAAGTGGATGGGCGTCGGACGTCTGCATTCCGTTTTAGGCCCAGAAATGATGTGGATACGGATATCTTACAGGGATTAGGAGATCACACTACCATGAACCATGATCAGTGGCCCGGAGAAATATGGGGTCTAATGATAGATCCGCTCACCTTTTCGTTCGTGGGTTTCTGGATGCCGCCGCCGGCCACTTCCCAAAGCAAACTTGAGCTCTCTGAGGAGAAGGGCGCACACCATGAACGGAAAGACGAGGGTGCATGTTGCTATGAGAAGAAGGAATACAACGGCGGACCATTGGGACACAGAGGTGAAGGTCTGCCAACGGTGCGCCTGATTTTCATTAGGTGGCTGGGCGGCCAATACCACCTGCATAGCAGATAATGCAGCCGAAACGAGGGCAAAGATGAATGCAAAAGGCGTGATGAGACTACTCAGATAATCATTGTACTCCCAATGCATTTTCCTGTAATATAGCCGGAATTCATAGAATTTGATGTAGAGGTTTATTCTGCTGAGGCGAAGTTCACCGTACTTGTAGCGGGGAGTGACGTCATTGTCAGATACTGATTCGAAGGAATGCAGGAAGCGGAGAAGGGCCTCGTCGTCCACGTCTTTTCCAATGAGCTTCTTCTCCTTCGCGACGTTGATGTCGGATTGGCATTTAATAAGGTGAAAGTATGAGCGCACATAGCCTAAAGCGGCTTTGCGAAGTTCAGCGGACCTTCCACGGCAAAGGAATTCCTTCCAGAACGCGTGACTAGTGAGGCAAGGCGGCAGAGGCTTTATGAACACTCTGTTGTGATACCACAACAAGTGCAGGCCCGGATCTTCTGTTACGACGATCTCTCTTCCTCTGACGATCTGTTCATGCAGTGCGGATATGTGGTCACTTCGCTGGGTAGCAACGAGCCAGAAAAGCGGGTAGAGCCTGTTCAAATGATCATGACAGAGGTCACGTTCTAGAAATTCGAGGATCTTGGTTTCTTCAGATAGTGAGAGCAATGGCTGTCCGGGTACACAGGGATCCTTCTTTGGATTCGTTGTCGAGGATATCGCGTTTGAAGTGAGCTGAAATTTGGTGAGATCGCGGTAGCAATCAGGGACAATCGACACACCCTTGGCACAGACTCGCTGGACCAAGTTAGGCTGGTGATCAGCTCTCTGTGCTGCTCGAATGTGGGCTCAAAAGAAGACATGGGCATTGCTTGGTTCATCCCAACCCTAACGGCCGTTTCAGGCTGTCCGAAAAAGCGCAGGGCTACAGAGCTCAACATGGTTAGTTTCAAGAGACGTAGTAGTTTAGTAGAAAAGCTGCACCTTCAAGCTGGTGAGACTGTCCTACTTGTTACCACTACGGCCTAATTGCTTTGCTTGAGGTCAGTCGGGTTAAGTTGGTCAGTTGGGAGGCGTGGAGCTGAGAGGCGTGGCATCGGCGTTCCTTGAAGCGTGTCATGAAGCCAAGACACCGTGACTGGGCGCTTCAGTCCATTCTTCAGGTCAGTTCTCGAAAACTGACCAATCAGATCGCGGAGTTTAGCCACCTGGGTTGAAGGATGAGCCTGTGTTCCACGTTTGGATACGCCTTACGTTCGCTGCATACATGGGTATAATATTATGCGGACGTGACGTGGTCCCTGTAGCCCTTTACCCTCTATATACTGTAATATAGGCAAAATGCGGTACCGTGACTCGGACCGTTGTCCTTGTCTCGTCCCCAGACATCTCTACGATCAGATTTTGTCGGGGGAAGAGAGGGAGAGTAACCATGCGCCATATGTGAAGGTAAAGATCACGAAACAAAATTTGCGGAGTCAACCAAATCAGCTAAAACCGCCCCGAGTTTGCCTAGCTTATGCGGCGCGGCGAACACCCTTGCGGACCTCAAGCGGACTTAATCTGAGTGTGAGCTGTGAAGCTAAGCGGAGTGTGAAGCAGAACGGCCGGCTCCGAGCCTAATGAGATCAAGGGTATAAGGGGGGTATTTCTCGACACCGACAAGGAAACAGTTGTAACTCATGTCATCGCAAATGGATTGGAACCTTGATCTGGTCACTGTAAATGTGCCGTCCTTTCCATTTCTCACTAGCATCACCCATCTTGTTCACCCACCAGCTGTCGACGATTGTGCTCCCTTTACTGGCCTCGTATGCGATACTTAGCCGCAGCGGTGACTTGAAGAAGGTGAAGTTACCCGTTCACGGTCATTTAGAAGAAGTGTTGGCCGAGGGCGACTTGAGGAAACCCAAGCGCCCGACCGTAGAGTATGTATGTACTGCATTGATAACTTCGCCAGGACTCATCATTCCCAGTGTCATTGCCGTCCATGGCTCGGAGTACCTCAATGTTGGACCAAAGACGACAGGATGTGGCTGAAAGACCTTCTCCCGGATGATCCTCCTCTTGCCAGGATTTTGGTGTTCGTATATCCATCTGAAGCCTTCAATGATCCTGATCTCGTGGATTTTCAAGACCTTGCTGGCAGTCTCCTTCGTACCGGGAGCAGTCAAGGAGTAACGTCGGCCCCCGACAATAACCGCACCTAGCGAGTATTTATGATGGAATTTAGACTATGTTCTCTTTGATTCGGCTTTCTCCCTTGGTCATACTGTCACATTCGAATCGCATACATCTACATGTGTGTTCATAGGTGTTTGTGTATCTACTATAGCATAAGTCGCATTTGAATCCCTTATTGTTTGTCATACTGGATACAACATAGTGATTAAAGTGCTGAAAAGGCATAATAAAAGTGCTGGAAGTCATGATGAAAGTGCTGAAATAGCATAATAAAACTGCTGAAGTGGTATGGAAATCAAGGATTTTCAGTAGTAAAATTGCTGAAATTCCAGGTCTTCCATGGTGGAATTTCAGTAGTTTTTGGCATTAACCCAGCATTTTTTTCAGCACATTTTACTTACTGAAATTCAGTAGCATTGGTTTTTACAGTGCTTTCATGGCCTGAGGATATATGTCACAAACATGGCTAAAGAGAGCACAACTATCGACAGCTAGTGTGTGAACAAGATGAGTGGTGTTAGTGGGAACAAAGAAGACTGCGTATTTACAGTGACCGGATCAAGATTCCAATTTGCTTGCGAGGACATGAGCTACGACTCGGAGTCTACGACACTACCACGACTCCAGTGTTGTTGTTGGTGTTGGGAAAGGGAAACACGTTCCCATCCGTGGAAGGTGTATGCTCGGAACTAACCGCTTTGTTTCACACTTCCATGCTGGACTTATAGCACACCGCCTTAGATGAAGACAAAATCCCTCAGTTGGAATCGGATGCGCAAGGCAGCAAATGAGGTGTTTAGTAAGGGCTCAGTGAAGGGCTTTCACGAGAAGCAAATGACGGAAGCTGTCCTTCTCGCGTACGACTGCCTTGCAAGACCCGCGCAATGGGGCCGCCATTATCGCCGTGCTGCAGCATCGATGCTTCTGTCTGTCGTCTACGGCTACCCCCCCATCATGTCTGAAGAAGACCACACCATAAAGGTCGTGAACGATTTTGGCAATCATCTCGTTCGGGCTGCACATCCAGGTACTTACTTGGTCGAGATTTTTCCTTGGATGCGACACATCCCTAGCAGGTGGGTACTATCAACGAGCCACGATTAAATTGACGGAGAACTGATATTAACAAAGCCTGGCGAGGTGGAAGAGAGAGGCCGAGGGTTGGTATAGGCAAGATTCGGCAATGCTTGAAGGACTTATCCAGACTACAAAGGGAGATGATCACGAAAGTCTTAGTGCTATGTTGGTTCGTGATGCGGAGAGAAACAAGCTCTCGTCGAAGGAACGCTCATGGGCCGCAGGGACGATGTAGTCAGTGATTATGCATGCTCATTAGCTCTGACTGACGATTTCTTTCAACAATTCCTCAGTGTCACTGGTGCAGATTCCGTCTCGAATGGGATAGATTGGTGGACGCTCGCGATGCTGGCATACCCAGAGACGCAGGCTCGCGCACAGGCCGAACTAGACGCAGTCGTGGGACGCGCGCGGCTGCCGACCTTCGCCGACCTTCCGCTCTTGACATACACTCATTCCATGGTCAAAGAGGTCCTACGCTGGAAGCCTCCAGTCCACTGGGCCTGCCACACCGAACCACAGAGGACGATTGGTACGAAGGGATGTTCATCCCGAAGGGCACCATTTGCATCGCTAATGTTTGGCTCATGAACCGCGACCCCGAGATCTATGGTGAGAACTCGGGGGATTTTGACCCTGCACGCTATCTGGATGCTGGTGGAGACATTGTGCCTACCCTACCGGACACAAAGGACGAGGGCCACGTCTCGTACGGGTTTGGCCGTAGGCAGTGCGCTGGTATGCACCTGGCCAACAACTCTTTCTTCATCAACATTGCGGTCATGCTCTGGGCAACCAAGATCGAACGTAAGAAGGATGAATCAGGACGACTGGTACCCTTGGACGTGGATGGTTTCGTCGATCGTGGTGTTGTTATGTGAGCGGACTCACCATACACCTTCAAGTCGACGCTAACTTGTGCGCATCCACAGAAACCCGGTCCCCTTCGAGTGTGAGATTTCTCCGCGCTTCCCAGAAGTTCCCGCCCTGCTTGTACAGGAGCGTGAAAGGCGGGGTCTGTGAGGACCAGCATACCTGAAAACGCATATACAAGTGAACCGAAGTGACAGGTTGGGTACGGGTTGGTGGGATTTAGTTGTGGAAGTGAAAGAAACGGGGCACACATCGGACACAGTCCTTTCAAGGTGGGCGCTACTGCAGCTTGATGAACTGTCTCCGTTGTTTCACTCCCCATTATCGTCCACTTATAATCACTTTCGGAATCACCACCTTCACCGCCTCATTCCATGCCCACCGCTGAACCATTCTCCTGCACATATGCTGCCACTAGAATTAGAATCAGAGAGGACGAAGATAATGGATATGTACTAAAGTAGCCCACTGTGTCTTCGTTTGTGTTTAAATCCGTCTATGCGTGACTTGATGTTACCCTCCTAGAACCGGCACATCACACAGTAACTCGATTCTGCGCTCAGTTCGTCTCTCGTGAGAAATGAGCTCCCAAACGATATCTTCCCGCAACCGACACCAGGTTGGTGGTCTCGCTGAAAGAATTGATAGACTATGGGGGTTAGCGGAGGAAATAAGTCAAACCCGGACTCACACGCTTCAGTTGGCTCCTGAAAGTTTTTTCCCCCTCGCTTTGCTTCCACACGCCGCATGACAGGGGTACAGACAGAGGTGAATTCTCGCCTGAAAGTGAGGAAGGGAAAAGTATCCATATTGTGTTGGATATTAGTAACGGGTCACCCTGTGGCGAATGACATGTCACAAATAAACAAAGGCTTCCTGGGTCTGAGTTAGGTATCTCCTTGGCTAGCGGTGTGTATGTTTTCTCTGGCCGTAGTAAAAGCTGTGTGGTGCCTTTGGAATTTTACAATATTAATGTTACTCGGATGGGTCAGGTTTCAACAAAACTGGTGTTTGGGTTTTAAAGCGTTTATCCCAATTCATGCCGTGGCAGCCGATCAATTGGATTCAAGATTTAGAATGATATATTGGAAAATCTACTCAGTGTAATAGACGTGGGTTGTCACGTCGTCTACGCCTACGTACGAAAACGGAAGGCGGGCCGTACAGATTTATCATCACACCCACGTGATGTTGTTGAATGAATTCTCTGTGTGAGCCCTAGCCAGGCGGCCTGACTTGTGTGAGGATAGTGATACGTACGAGTACTACGAGGGAGTCTGTACTGCCTCCGTTTCGTCATTCATACCACTGCACATTGACAAAGTGTCGTGTCACCCACCCTGCTCAACAGGGACTCCTTATATGCTACATGTCCTCAGGGATGACCATGAGTGTATGCACTCTCTACTCCGGGCTGCCTCAGGTTGTACTCGTCAAGTTCACTCTTTGTAAACGGCAACTTAACCAGCATTTGCTCGGCTGCATCATGAATTTATGAAGCCAATCAGTTCGTCGCACACTGTCGTTCTGTGTGTCTAGAGCTATGAGGATCTTGGGACCTTTTGGTGTGTATTTGCAGTGTTTCCTATCGACCACTACCCTGCTTCCTGTCGCTGGTTGGTCATACCTTCAATAATGACAAAGGGCTAGGCCCATATAACGAGAATTTCGGCGTCTGCTGTCACGAAATCAGACAAGAAACCCCTAAATGTCATCCGTCAACGGACTGTCCCCCTGAATTTGTAGATAGATGGTAGGTCATGCAGGCGACAGACCCATACCGATAGAATTCATTTTCGTTCGATGTGCGGAGCTCGCGTCCCCCTTCTTCAGTTTGGATTAAAACCACGTCCACATCCACTGTTCAGGTGTTTTCCCCATCGCCGCTCCCTCCTCTCCTTCTGCTACATCCCCTCTCCCCTTCACCTAGTGTCTGTGACTCACACCCCCTGCGATCCCATCAACCAAATAATATTGACGACTATCTCGAGGTTAGTTCTCTACATCTAGGATTAGATCAGGAACTCTGCTCAGACTACCGTATTCACACACATCTTCGCAGAAACTGGGACCAGCGATCAGACTGATTATTGGCTTTGAGCCACCGCTAGTCAACTCTGTACGCCAGTCCCAGGCACTTTCCCAGGCACGTTCGCCCCTCTCATGTGATCCAGACTATCATGACGATCCGATGACATGAGCTCTAGACCCGTTCTCGCCCACCCTCAAATGCTCGTGGTCAAAGACATGCCTCCGCCCCGCGATGGTGGGTACTACCTATGATATTTATATTGTTCTAATCTGCATCCGCTTCCCCTCGGCTTGAAGTCTACCCGGGTGCGCCAATCTGTATTGGTGAGATAATACGTAGCATGACCTCCATGACCGATACGTGGTGACAAAAATATGGCCAAGGTGACGAAGTAGACGGCCTGACCATACGATACAGTGGCGCGAGGTGTAAAGGTACGTATCTTTTCTACCTCTTATAATCTTCTCGGATTAGGAGTTAGTGCAATCTCAATCACGCGTGTCGGACTGCTTCCGTATTTCTCAATCTGCAACGAGGGGGGCGAAGAAATGCATAGAAAAGGGACATATTTTTTCCACACTTAGTATCTCCTGCCTTCTCATCAATAACAGTCACGGTTTCGGTCGGATGCTTCTCGATCCTGCCTCTCCATTCTCCCCGGTTCCCTGTGCCATTAAATCCTCCGTCACTTGCCCAAGTTTGTCGTCGGTTCCAACAACTCCCCCGCCGCAAGGAAGGACATTTCAATAAAGCAGTTGAGCCGGAGCAGCCGTAAGCGTCAGCCCAGATACATTAACAATACTGGGAGAGCAAAAGGTGAGCCACTGCTCGTCCCAATCCCTGGTTATCTTTACAAGACTAAATATTGTTACATGAACGAATCGCTGTGAGACCTTGCGGTCTCTGCGCGGAACGAAGTCCCGCTAGGTCGAGAATCGACAATAAGCCGCCACGAGCTTTCACTACGCGCTTCTCAAACGAATATGTACAACTCGACTTAAATACGATACAGACACCACAAATCGCCAGGATTCTGCCTAGCGTTTGTCAACTCGCCCCCCATGCCAATGCCATTCTAAGTAGCGCCGAGACGTCGAACGGTAAAGTCCTGGATCTCAATGCATTCTGCGACAAGTCGGATCGTATCCGTTCGGCTCTTCAAGCATCGAATTTGTCGGAGTTCTTCATCCGTGAAACGATCTTGGTGCTTGATTATAAGATGGCGCCGCATCTTTTCTGCGCGTGCCAACTTGGTATCGCAAAACGGGCACTTGGGTAGGGTCTGATGCTTCTCTCTGATATGTCGTTCGAGGTCCTGAAATCTACCATAGGATTTTCCGCAATTGACATAATGGCAGAGGCACTTCTTGGACACTCTTCGACCGCGATTGGACCTCTTTGAACTTTCTATTTCCAGGCCACGTTGAGGTACCGTAAAGTCTAAACCTTCTAGGATTAGGACGGCGGGGTCACGGTGTTGGAAGGTTGGTCCTGGGAGGACGCCCGGTGTGTCCCCCGACTGCTGTGATACGGGTGATGATTGGGCGTGGCAGGCGATACAGAACGGGATGGGGAACTGAAATTGGATGTCGGTTCCCTGGATACATGGCGGGTTGACGCTCTGTTCAAGTGCGTAGCCTCCGGTGCGGTGCAGAATATCATCACTTTGATCCGTGATATACTAATATCATCGAAGTCAGCTGGGTTATGTCTTTCTCTCACGGCGCGCACTGCGCTCACCCGGTCGGGTCTCGATCCATTTTCGCGTGCTTGGCTATCCGGAAATGCTCTAAACCCATCACAAAATTGCCAATTAGGCCAACCGGGAGCGGGTGTCGTATGAGAACCAGTTTCCAGAAACTGTCCTGGTCGTGCCTTCTCCGAAGTTAACGCCCGCCACCATGGTCCCAATTGTAAGTCCACTTCATCAGGAATGCCAGCCCACGTTGTCGTCTGTGCAAGCTGTGTGGTCATAGATCACTGGCACAATTGAACCAAACCATACCTTATCATGAAACGGAGAAAGACAATCCAACAATAAAGAACTTTGAAGTTGCGAATCCCAAATTTTGGGTGTATCTGCCCTCTCTGCTGAAGGGTAGAGCGCAGCGGGGGGGTATGATAGCGGCTGACAGAGGCCTTCGGGGGGGCTGAAATCTTGAAAGTCTCGTTCTGCCATTGGACTCAGAATCTGTTTGTACTCGACGTCAATGTCATGCTCTACGGGTGGGGGGCCTGGATCATGGCAAGTTGAAATGGTGCTGTTCAAACCCATTTTGACGAGGTGAATGGACCCGTGAGGCGGGTTTACGATGATAGAACGCAAAGGAATGGGAGAGCGAGACTCGGTTTGTATTATGCAAGCAAAACACCCCTCACAACACCACCAGGGCGCCAACCGGAAACAGTCCCAAACATTACGGTGACTGAACTGCCTGCCCACCAGCCACCCTCTGCAACTCCTGCAGTGCGCTTGTCCTCACCATCGTCCAGACCTCACGCTGTGCTCGGATATCACCCAAGCTTTCCCGGACTTCCTGTAATCGTTCCATGTACTCCCGAACATCGTCTTGAAGCTCCCGTAGCGTTGGGGGTGACTTTTCCAGGTTCTCTCGTTCCATATCCGGGTGGACAAAATGGGAGATCCCCCATTTGGGTTGGAGGTGCGGGGTCTGGTGCCCGTGCGAGCCTCCTCTCTCCTCTCCTTCCGCATTTGCATCTTCTCCTTCTTCCTCTCGCGTTGGGATGACCGCATCCTTGTTGTGAGCCTGGCATCAGGAAAAACCTCAAGTGTTAATCCACGTTAATGTTGTTAAAGCAGTCCTAATTTAGTAAGTGCCTGGCGCCCATATTCCTAATTTGGTATGTGCCTAGCTCGCTTAGCCTCGCTAACGCGGATTAACTGTGTGAGGTTTTTCCTGATGACTGATCAGGATCTTTTGGGAGGGCCTCCCAAAGACGACCGAATGCGCGTTTCATCTCTGCTTCCCCTTCGATTAGGCCATTAGTGGCACCCTCCAGGTCCCCTAGCATTCAGGCTTGGGGAGCGAAAAGAGTGTGTGACCCCCCTGTCCATCACAAATGATGTATAGTTGAGGTGTTGAGCTGGAAGGGTTGCATATGGTGCCATGAGCGGAGGAGAGGGTGACCGTAGATGGGGTAAGACGGGGGGTGACGGGGAACGATTGTCGGTGGGGAGTAAATGCCAGCCCACGTTGTCGTCTGTGCAAGCTGTGTGGTCATAGATCACTGGCACAATTGAACCAAACCATACCTTATCATGAAACGGAGAAAGACAATCCAACAATAAAGAACTTTGAATTTGCGAATCCCAAATTTTGGGTGTATCTGCCCTCTCTGCTGAAGGGTGGAGCGCAGCGGGGGTGTATGATAGCGGCTGACAGAGGCCTTCGGGGGGGCCGAAATCTTGAAAGTCTCGTTCTGCCATTGGACTCAGAATCTGTTTGTACTTGACGTCGCGGCTTAGAACAGAAAGAGCAGTGAGGATGCTGAATGGCGTCGGAGACGACATAGGTATGTGCGTATCTGATGAAGTGAATGGGGGTTGAAGGATCGAGCAATTGGCCAATTGACTTGTTTACTCTACGCTAGGGAATTTCGTCGTCGATTTATAGGCAAGTCCTGTACCCCGTGAGGCCACCGATTTTGGACCCGGGTAGGAGTTTTGTCCCTTCGATATCTCGTTATCAAAGACTTGGTTTCCGGAACATAACCAGGAACACACAGCGCCCACTTCCTTATTGCGATGAAGCTTGGAGTGCCATTGCCGTTGTGTCGCGCAGGGTAAGCTATTCCTCGTCCTAAGTTTGCTTTGGCTGTCCGTTGTGGATGCGTATAACATCGTCCGGACCTCTGGGGACTATCCCATGATTAAGTCCACGATCTTAAACTTAGTGTAACCTCATACCGAGCTGCCTATGCCATTGCGCGATATCTCCTTCCCATCCACGTGAGGAGGTTGATGAGCGCCTCAGTGTGCCAAAATATGGCAAATGCAACGATCCTCAGGTGCCTCCAAGCTATACATACCCTTTCTAGTGACCACGAACACACGTTGCTGCATTGACATATCCGGGAACCGCAACTCTGCATTTATTGTTCTTGCGAATGCCGAAATCTCCGCCCGAGGCAATTTTGAAATCCAATTCAGATTTGCCTGGAACAAGGCTCACCGGCGGGGGTTGGTTGATAACACATCATCTTACGCCCTGTCGTGCAATGGAAGAACGGCAAATGATCCCTGCCCTAATCAAAGAGGTGCCGTTCTGTCACGAGAGCAGCGTAATTGTACCTTGCTGTAGCTTGCGTAACAACACATCAGTGTGCCATGGCAGACTCCAAGTCAAAGCAAACCTTCAACGATAGCATGTTTTGCGCAAAACACTGTGGATATTGTTTGACCACCTATGTGCTCGTAGACCTACTTAGCTTACATCCTTGTCCTTAATACTACCTAGCAGTGAGGCCGACACGGAAGGGACATAACACGTTGGAGCTTGTCCCCTGGGAAAATGAACCCACAATCACCCATACATTTGCGTAATTCTTCAATTGGGCGTCTTATCGTTATCAAAGGGCCCGTTTAGCATTGATAAAAAACTCACATGACACACTCCGCAGCACCAGAGAAAATACGTTCGCATTTTTTGTAATGTCCAAGAACGGCCTTGCTACAAACGTGAGGTGTACTAGTTATGCCACGAAAAGTTGGGCCCGAACCAGGAGTCGGGCCCCGGTGTATTGAATGACCTGCTCGGAACCGAATACTAGTAAGTTTCCAACCTTTGACATATGGTGCCAATCATTCACGAGTCCGAGTCAGCTCAATTGCCGCACAGGTGGGCGTGCAAGTACAGGATAGATGTTGGATATGTTCTTGGATTTAACATAGATCTAATGTAAGTTGCTTACACGTTACAAATGTTACGTGGTTTGCCTCGGAATTTGGGCCCCGAACACTGTGACTTTGGGTCTGCCTCCGATGAATAGCGCATACTAGTAGCTGGATAGCACACAAGGGAAACTTTGAGAAAGAGGTTGGAGATTGGAGAAGGGACCACGAGATGACGTTCATCTAAGCGCATGAGGCGGAAAGGACCATACCAGTGGTAATGACATCAGACACAGATGGCACAACTACAGCACAGATCGGACGACACGCGCGTGTGCGGGGAATGGTGTAACGTACATAACGTAACGCGTCACGAGGCGCATCCTTGAACGACGCGCGTTCAAGCGCCTATCGCATGTTCGTCTCCCCACAGGTCCGTCGCTGACCGGCGCTGACCCCCCCTTCAACTCTCAACAAGGAGCGTTCACCAAGAACCTTTCCAGGGCCTCCTGGCCATTTTATCTCCACTTGTTTGCACCACGTCATCGACCCAAGTCTGATGACCCGTCCCACTGTTCCCGTGGTGAGCCACCCATCGTGAGACTATGCTATGTCTGCCCTTTTTGATAAACTACATCATATATTACTCTCTACTTCCCACGATTGGACCGTGGGCTACGTTGGTAAGTATGTGCAAATCAATATTCCTTCGTTCCGTTGCGTCGCTCGGCCTCTTCACCAGTAGTTCGTTAATACCTCTTTGCGTGTTATTATGGTAGGAGGGACACGTACATTCCGGCACCATGGCCCTTGTCTAATCAAACCTTCTGTCGGAATCATAGCGGAACAAGCGGCTTTTCCATATATATCATGGATACAACTTCAGAATCTAGCGCGCAAATGAGTGGGTTGGGAACCTCTAACACAGGTACAGTATAAGTGAACTATGGTGGACCTGTCCCTCCATAGACACGACTGGATTACGGAATCAACTTCGGTCCGCCGTGAAAACCCATGTACTTCATGCCCTACTCCTTCAAGGAATAAAATCATCGTGTCTGCCTCCTCTGGTCTGCTGACGATTCCTTTTATAGTTTTATATGTCTTCTCGGACCCACCATCTAGGACTACTCTCACACTGCCGCAGCAAGTAAATCAGATAAAGATAAGGCTTGTCAGGAGCTCAAATGCTGTGCCAGTGCCATACCTGTGCTCATATACGGACTATGATGAATAAGGAAGGGGGACACTGCCCCACTGAAGAAATTTGTTTCCCGCTTTGGATCGTAGGTACCACGTCGTCCGCACGCCGCAGCGGGATCGGTGATTATCACAAGGTTACTTCACTTTACTCGAGATTGAATGCGCGAACCTGTACAGGCCAAGTCCCCTGGGCGAATCATCAGGAGAGAGGGGCCTGGTTATGAGACTATCGATTATGCCGAAACCGCAGCTCATTGACACGGTGCATCACCTTTCATATATATGAGAGGACAAGCAGGCCTCTATGGGAGCCGGTCATGAAAGCTACGAAGAGATTTCATATGATTACTTCAACCCTATAGGAATTCATTCCAAGATTCGTGCGTTCCAGTCTCGGGAAGGTCACCCCAAAGAGACGTCCTGCGTATACACTGATCGTTTTCCCTTGAGCAGATATCGACCTTTACCTCTGGTTTATCTACTCATTCTACTCATGGGATGGCATCTGAGCACGTCGATCGGGGCTTTCCGGATGGGCAATGAATCAATATTAATTTAAGCCAATGTTGAATGTAGACGTAAATCGGCACCACTTCTAATGGCGGCCACGAGTACAGTGCTGGACAGCAAAAGTCGACAAGTTTCCTAGTGCTGGAACCAGAACTTTTTCAGAAAAATAGAGTTCAGAATTGTAATCAGGGGGGCTGAAAACATCCAAAAACACCCTTTATGGGCTTTCCTGCATATTTTTTGGGGTGGCCAACTATTGGGGTCAGGGTTTCAACATAATATCTAGTTTATAATGGCATCATTGCTTCTGGACTGACCCTCCGGTGCGATTTCTGCATATGGATGGCCCACTTGGCCACCTTCCCAGTCAAACTTGGTAAGCAGTCATATTTTGCCACATCAAGATGGTCTTTGGGTACATCTCTGTACTGTTGCTTGCACCATCCCCAGTACTGTATCCAGTAGTTAGCCAATGTATGGGAATA
>Ga0307510_10003913_pt1 | contig 17470 bp, 20 predicted proteins | sample 12_EM_MG_FD_207224 | JGI IMG/M metagenome (GOLD analysis project Ga0307510, IMG submission 207224) | Populus trichocarpa ectomycorrhiza microbial communities from riparian zone in the Pacific Northwest, United States - 12_EM | ecosystem: Host-associated > Plants > Roots > Unclassified | place...
AGGTCATGGCAAGATCACAGCACAAATGCACAACGACCGAGTCGTATTTCCAGTACTATCCTACACGTACCCACTCAAGCTTTTATCCCCACGGATGCAGCAAGAAGGCGTAGCGGTGGTTTACATGATGACATATGGCGGAGGGCTCGTTGGTGGAGATCACATATTCCTCTCCGTAAACATCGAACAAGACGCACGACTGGTGCTTCTCTCTCAAGTATGTTTCTTGATGTGTTCGATTCACCCAAGATGCGGGTTGATAAAAAGCACGCGCATCTCTGCCTGCACATCACAGGGGTCCACAAAGGTGTTCAAAGCCAGAGTGGGTGTCAGGGCCGCTGTATGCACTACACTGCCTGGTGCACCAGTCAACCCTCCGGCGACTACGATGACCACGACGCCGACGACGACGAGGCAGCGCCTAGACGTGTCCGTCGCAGCGGGTGGAGCGCTCTTCCTGCTCCCGGACCCAGTCACCTGCTTCCGCGACGCGACATACCACCAAAACCAGACATTCCACCTCGTGCCCGGGGCGTCCGCTGCGCTGCTCGACTGGTACACGTCCGGCCGCCGCGCGCGCGGAGAGGAGTGGGCGTTTGCGAGATATTACAGCGCCAATGAGGTGTTCGTCGACGGCGTGCGCACGGCGCGCGATGTTGTTTTGCTGGACGGCGGAGATGGGGGGTCGGCCACTGGCAGCAGTGCGCCGCGTGATGATGGTGGTAGCGGAACGCGCGGGTTGCCACGGCGCACGCTTGCGGATAGGATGGGCCCGTACGCGTGCTATGCGACGCTGTTGTTGTATGGGCCGTTAGTGCAGGGTGTGGTGAAGGAGCTGGAGGAGAGGATGGAGAAGACGAGCGTGTTTCGAGTTAGAGAGCCGTTGGATGTGTTGTGGTCGATGAGCGGTGTACATGGGGAGGCTAGCGGCCGGGTGGTGCGGGTTGCAGGTAAGGAGACGGAGGATGTGAAGAAGTGGCTATCCGATGCTCTGCGGGGATTGATTGACGTCATCGGTGGTGAGGTTTATAGCAAAGCGTTCGTCTAGATAGATAACCCCAATGGATCCTTCATCGCAGACGACCATCACTCCTCATAACCAACAGCCCTTAGTCACTCGCACCTATCCCTCTGAAGTAGAGCTGGATGGTGTCATCACGCGTGCAGCTCTAGCCCAGAAAGCCTGGGCACGCGTCCCGCTTAAGGATCGCCTTGCGATTGGCACAAAGTTTCTGGTCTGCACTCATTCTTTACGTCATCTCATAGCCGCACATCCAGCTGAGGATTGGGTTATGCTGTTAGGACGAGTTCGAGAAGATGAGCGACGAAATGCCGCTCGAACTCACCTTGCAGATTGGACGGTACATACACCTCGTCTTGCACCTCTCGATCCTGTTCACTAATCTCGACGCGCAGGCCGGTGTCGCAGAACGCGGGTGAGATACGCGGTACGATTGAACGCGCCAAGTATATGCTCTCAATTGCGGAGTCCTCTCTGGCGGACGTGGGTCTTCAGGACACCGATCAGCCAGGTTTCCGTCGTTTCATCCGTCGCACACCTCTAGGCGTTGTATTGGTCATAGCTCCTTGGAAGTGAGCGACATATTCCAAAGCCATCATTACAAAAATGGGTCTCATTGCCGTGCATCAGCTACCCATATCTTACATCAATCAACTCAGTACTGCCAGCAATCATCGCAGGCAACGCGGTACTGTTGAAACCGTCACCGCAAACTCCTCTCACTGCGGAGCGCTTGGCTCTGGCTCTGGAGCGCGCCGGACTTCCCCAAGACGTCCTTCACGTCTTGCATTTGTCGCCATCGCTCGGGACCTTCGTCATCCAACACCCTCTTGTAAACTTTGTGTCGTTTACAGGAAGCGTTGCAGGGGGCCGCACCGTGGAGCAGGCCGCGGTGGCGGCCACACAATTCAAGGGCGTTGCCCTCGAGGTAGGTTTCTTCTCCATGCGTATGGACCCTCAGCGGATGAATGTCGTCCGTCCAAAGTTAGGTGGGAAGGATCCCGCGTATGTCAGGTCGGATGCAGATCTAGCTTATACAGTGGCTGAATTGGTGGATGGTGAGGAAGATTCGATGTTTTCACTAGTGGCGATTTTCTCACCTGTTTTCCAGGTGCATTCTTCAATTCTGGCCAGAGTTGCTGCGCGGTCGAGGTGAGAGCTATCGGATTTTTATATTCACGTAGCATTCTGACTGGTTACAACAGCGCATTTATGTCCATGAGTCGGTCTACGACTCATTTATCAGTAAATTCGTGGAGATGGCCAAGGTGAGTCCAGTGGTCCGTCCGCCCATTGCAAAATGTAATTCCACGTTCCTTAGACCTATAAGCTTGGTGACCCCACAAAGTCGGAGACAAACTTAGGCCCTGTAGTCAATCCCGGACATGCGCAACGCATCCGCAAGCAGGTGCATGATGCCGGTTAGTATCATCGCCTCAGCAGCGGCTGTCCACTGACAGCCGCAAAAATCTGTCGCAGTCGAGGCTGGAGCCAAAGCTTTGATCCCTGAAGACTTGTTCAAGACCGCGGAGATGTATAGCTCATTTATTTGTCAATAAGACACAACTAATCAAGAGCTGTTAGAGGTAACTTAGAAGGGACTGCATACGTTGCACCACAAGTATTGGTTGACGTCAATCACAGTAAGCTTATACTTGGGGCTACTTGTTATGTTGCGCTGATACGTAGGAAATAGCAATGGATGTCATGTTGGTTCGTGGCAGCAGCAAGTTAAAGGGCCAAGATGGACTGACGAAGTTCATTAGACAGAAACATTCGGACCCATTGTCGGAATCCAAAAGGTAGGCCCTTTGATCGTGGGGGATAGGAGGTAACAGCGTCGTTTGTTAGGTTTCGAATGATGAAGAGGCCGTGCGCCTCATGAACGACTCTCCATATGGCCTGACGGCCTCTGTATGGACTAACGCGGAAAAGAATCCTGAATCCGAAAATGCTTTTCTGAAGCTGATGGATGAACTTCACACCGGCACTGTGTTTCTCAACCGGCGAGTAGGAAACTGCGCAGTCAGGAACAAAGGCTGATAGATATACGCAGGTGCGACTATTTGGATCCAGCACTCGCCTGGACCGGGATAAAACACAGCGGACGTGGAATAAGCTTGAGTAAATTTGGTGCGTACTTGGTCATAACCGTGTAATTATTCTTTATCGAATCCCACCGATTACAGGTTATGATCAACTTACGCGGGCGAAATCAGTGAACATGAAGATTAACATATCGTGAGAGATCTGTTTGTGTGCTGGCAGACGAGGTAGAGAGTAGCAGACCACCCGAAAGGAACGTAGCCGCACACCTGTTTGTAACCAATGATTGGAAGAAGTAAGGAGACCATCTGGAAAACAACCGATCAATATTCTGGAACGCCAAGACTAGGGAAGAGGATTAAGAAAGGAATCAGGACCCTCTAGCGTATAAGGGCCAGCAATGGTGTCACCATGGTGAAGATACACTCAGCCTGGTGCACAGCAGAGAAAAGCTCATCCTAGGAGGATGATTGGTTCGGACACTCACCTCGACACTCAACTCAAACTCATTTCAAAGGGACCAACTCGTCGTTGAACTAAGAAACGTGTTCGTATTTTTTTTTCTCTTTTTCATCCACGGATTATGTAACGGGTCATGACCGTATTTCTCGCTCGACAATGGCTTTCTCAATTAAATCGCTGCAGTTGATAGATTTGGTTGTCGGGTTGATTTTGAAGAAATTTTGGGGCACAGATCTAATGTGGAAGAATTTTGGGGAGTTTTATCGGGTGCCTTGAGGAAGGAACAACAGTGGATAAGATGATGTCAGCTGCGGTTGTATTTGTCCTTATTTATAGCCACGTGATCCCGTACCTATTTTTTGTCGTTTTGTTTGTGAAATCTTATCGCTCGCAGAAGAGGGTAAATATCTAGATACTGCACAATATTTTACTATATATACTGCTGACCAAGAAGGTACCCAACCTACATGTACAAGCTTGAGACCTAGGAAGCTTTCATTTATTCGTGGCATGTCATTTACTGCAGGGTTAACCGTCACATGGCAAGGTCCAACACAGTAACCTTCTGGCTCCTTGAACGTCTTAGCGAGCCTTGAACTGCTATTTGGGGCTCGCTTAGGTTCGCTAAGAGCGTTAAAGAGCCAAGAGGAGGTTCCCGCATCAATCTTTGAATCGCGGTCTTGTGCGTCACACTTGCAACCAACGTACTGCTTCGGCGTCTTCGCGTTCCCATTTCGACGAGCTCCTCGTCCTTATTTCCAGATTGGCGAGCACTGTCCTTGCTGGTGGAGTGTGGGACCATTGCCGTTCTTGAAGGGGCTCACTCACTCATACTATTCTACTGAGACGGGAAAACAATGCGGCCGGCATACCGAGGTGAATGGGACGAGGTATTGGCGGTTTTGAAAATAAGAACGTCAACGTGTCAACGTGTCAACCCCTGTAATGGACGATACAGTAGTCTGGATGGGGCACGCAGGAAAAAAGGTAATATGTGGAGTGGGTTCAGATAAACCATCTAATATTCCTGAATGCCTATTACCTACTGTCAGGCTCCAGCAGCACTATATAGCACTATATCCATAACGAATGCAATAGGTGTCGTGCAAGTGGGAGGTGTAATTAGAACTGCCGATTAATGAAGTACACATGCAAATTGAGTCGTAGGCAGATAAGGGGATCTGTCTAAAGTAATGGAAGATTAGATGGCTCTATCTTCTAACCGTGACGATGCCACCCCAGGTGCTGGTGTTGGTGATGGTTCGGCATCAACGGGGCTTTCGAGTGGAGGAGGTGCACTGCGTTCTGAACCGCGATTATCGTCCAGCCACTTGTCCATGTCATCTGCACGACCTACAAAAGGACGCTTGCCGAGGAGTTGAATCATGTCCTCGCTGTGGTGTATGATGAACAAATGAGGAGAATGTAACGAGGGGGGAGGATCCTACCGGGTGATGACCTCTTTCTTAAGAAGTAGCTTGGCGACTTTCTCTACATCTTCGCGGTGCTTGGTCAATAGCTCCGTAGTCCTGGTGTGCGCATTACTTGAAATGAAATGTTATTTACTAGTCGTGAAACAGTAACTGTTGGTGACTTACGTGATCATCTTCCGCACCTCGGAGTCGAGCATTTCGGCAGTCTTCTCACTGAATGGCTTGGTCCAGCTTTCCCGCGCGCCTTCACGGCCACCATAGCTGACAGGCCCGATGGCTATGTTCATGCCATAATTGGCGCAAGCCTCAAATGCCATACGTGTAATTTTCTGAAGGTCGTCCTGTGCACCTGTGGTGATATTCTCCGTACCGAAGAAAATCTCTTCTGAGACACGTCCACCTAGTGTCATGCAGATCCGATCTAACATTTGAGGGGTCGATAAGAGGTAGCGGTCAGGTGGTAAATACTATGCAGAACGTCAATCATTTGCGGGGATTGGGGCAGAAGGCTTCTTACCTGAGCGTAACCGAGCGCGCCGACACCTCTAGGGATGATGCTGACCTTGAGCAGTGGGTCAGCATGTTCCAAGAACCATCCGCAAACGGCGTGACCAGCTTCATGATATGCCACGGTCTTCTTCTCATCTGGGCTAAGGACCCGCGACTTCCGCTCCAGACCAGCAATCACTCGTTCGATTGCAGACTCGAAGTTTCGTTCCTCCACAAATTCCGAAGCATGGCGCGCGGCATGAAGAGCCGCCTCGTTGCACACGTTCGCGATATCTGCGCCCGAAAAGCCGGGGGTCAACACCGCAAGTTTCTGTGCGAGTGACTCGAGATCCGGCAGCTTCTCGGAGAGTCGTAGTGGACCGAGGTGGACCTTGAAAATGCCTTTGCGGCCGGATACGTCTGGACGATCAATCGTAATATGACGATCAAAACGACCCGGGCGAAGCAATGCTGGGTCGAGTACATCGGGCCGGTTAGTGCCAGCAAGGACGACAATGTGCTCGTTTGTGCCAAAACCGTCCATCTCGACAAGGAGTTGATTTAGGGTGGACTCGCGCTCATCGTTCCCGCCCAAATTGCTACCCTTGCCACGTGACTTGCCGATGGCATCAATCTCGTCGATGAAGATGATGCAGGGTGCATGCTTCTTCGCGGATGCGAAAAGATCACGGACGCGTGAGGAGCCAACGCCGACGAACATTTCGACGAACTCGGAGCCAGATACGGAGAGGAAGGGGACGCTGGCTTCACCAGCAGTCGCCTTCGCGAGTAGAGTCTTGCCTGTACCAGGGGGACCAGAGAGGATGGCACCGCGGGGAATCTTTGCTCCCAGTTTCTCGTAGGACTGTGGCTCCTTCAGGAATTTGACGAACTCCATGATTTCCTCCTTGGCTTCATCCATGCCGGCGACATCCTTGAACTTAACGCGGACGTCCGTGTCCTTGTTGAACAAACGCGCCCTGCTCTTTCCGATGTTGAAAATACCGCCGGGACCGCCGCCACCTCCGCTTCCTGCACGGCGAGACATGTACAGTAAGAGCCCTGCAAAGAAAATGGTAGGGGCAAAGTTGAGTGCCGTGCCAAGGGCAGAAATCTCGTCGTGGTAGGCGACAGGTATTCGCTCGTGGGAGGGGATTCCGAGCTCCTTCTGTGCCTCGTCTAGTTTGCGTTCGAAAGCCTCCACGGAGCCTATTGAGAAATAGAACTCTCCGCCAGCCAAGGCTGCGGCGGGATACATCTGGCCAGTGGCATTTGAATGCAATTTGACGCGAACCTTCTGCCGATTAACGACGATAAGCTTATCCACAAGACCCTTGTCGAGAAAAGCGGTCCTGAATTCCTGCCAGGTGATTTCGCGCGAGGATCCCGACCCACCACCTGATATTACATAGTAAATGGCTGCGACGGAAGCAAGGATGCCGAGCTGATTAAGGTTGAATCCACCACCAGGGCCACCTTGGGGTGGAGGTTTGCGATCACCGCCGTTGGGATCTTCGTTCTGTGCCGACTGCCTCCTTTGTTGCTTTTGTTGTTGATGGTACCGCTTGAAGAAGCCCTCGAGACTGCTGAGGTCTGGCTTTTGCTGAGTAGAGTCTTTGTGTGACGCGCCCTGCGATGTCTTGTCGTCGTTTTTGGGGTGTGATTCGGAGGGTGTAGCAAGGTTACGGGTAGAAGGGTGAAGGTTGATATAAGTTAGTGGCGGGCTAATACGAGTGATTCGACGGCGAACGAGACGAGCGGCGTTGGCATTTGTACGAGAAAGCATCGCTCGGTCTTGCTCGTCGTCGTCGTCGGTCAACGCAAGTGGTGGTGTCTCATTCGGCCCGAAAATGTAAAATTACATCGGAGATTCGGTAGTAACCGGTATGCTTATTCATCAACCACCTCAAACGCACAACAAAAAGCTTCGCGATCAACAAGCAACAATCCCCTCCCGTCTGGCGCCCAACGCACGTCTCGGGCATCAAATTTCTCTGAAGTGAGGGAAAAAGAAAGAACGTGTCTTCAGTTATAAAATATGGCCGATGATACGGAGTATATTAAACGCACTTGCAGGAATGCCTACACATTCTGCCATCTCCTCCTCGGTACCACCTTCTCCGATCCATTCCTCGCTCCACAAATACATGGCCTGACCACCGCAACTTAAAGCAAGCCTTCCTTGACGTACTGGGTTCCAATGCGTGTGCATGATTGCCGACGAATGTAACAACACGCTACGCAAGCGCGGCGAGAACGCCTCTCCTGGCCCAGGAAACGCAAATAGATGCACGGCTGTTGGTACACTCTCTAGATTCAATTGATTGCGAGTCAGTTGACCCAGAGTTCCCGGGAAAGATGTATCACTGTTACCAAAGCGAGAAAGCAGGACGGTCCCTGTTTTGTTAAATTCGAGTTGTACGGTGCCACTTTTGGGGTATAATTTAGAGTTGTCTACCCGATTCACGTTCAATGGGTGGGGGCCTTCCAGCTTCTCATCTGAATTAGGACGATGTCATTGGGGCCAAGACTTAATTGGTCGTTACGGACGTACAGGATAAAAAGCCACGACCTTCTGTTGCCTCCAGCCAATTTGAGGGTTCCCGCCAGATTGTCTAACACGAGACATTACGGAGGATCGACAATACCAAATGGTGTCCTTACCACATTGGCCGGTATTCTTGTGCTTAGCTCAAGTGTGGTTACACAAGACCATGTCAACTGTTCTAGTATGTGAATCTGCCACGTCGGTGAGCTGATGAGAACGCGCTCGTATAGTCAATACTCATAGGGACCTTGTTATCCCAACCACCAACCGCCAGGAACATGCCTGATGGATGCCAGACCACATTTCGAATACCAAATCCTGGGTCAGGGTCAGGTTTAAACGTGCCTAGCACATCACCTGCTAGGGACAAGATGAACAGCCTATACTGTTGTGAAAGCTTTATTGACAGCACTCGTTCATCCCGTCGTCGCGACAGACCTCCAGGGGACCTTCCCAGACAGCGATATGACTCCCAGTTGGGGACAACGCCAAAGAGCTCATAGAAGATGTTGGTAATGGAAAGTGCTTGTTTTTGTCAATACTACCATTTAATGAATAAGCTACCTGAAAAACTCACTCTTGCAAGACTATACGAATTGGCGGCATCGTAGACACCAACTGTATCTTTGGATTTGTGGCGCTCGGCGAGGATAAAGTATCGTCCATCTTGCCGAAATGCGTGACCTTTGCCAGTAGTGAACGGGTCAAGGCATGCCCAGATATATGTGGGTGCGCACCTCTATCAGGGTGCAGGGGATACTGGATGTACGTTGCAATACCTGCAACAAGGGACCACACGGTTACACGGAGCTACGGCAGTGAGCACAATCGGTGGAACATAGAATAATGACTTATGACTCACCCCCCATTCGGAGAAACATAGTACGTGACGTCCGTCAGGGGCCCACTCGGCCCGTGTGAGGCCCTCTGCCCCCGTCTCTATTTGGGCTGTCCACTCCTCATCACGCATACGGAAGATATAGACACAGCCAAATTTGGCACAGGCAGCGAAGACATATTCAGAATCAGGAGACCAGCCAATGTGAGTGATAACGGTTTGCGTGATGTTGTCAGCATCTGGACTAGGTCTAAGAGGGCGCGATGCAACAGCGATTGCGGCGATAGAAGGGGACGGTGAACAAGGTACCTGCCATGAGCGTGAGACATGAAATGTGTCCGCACGCCGGACAACGAGACGATCGGCAACGGCAGTGAGGATGAAATGTGCACCCGGACTAAAAGCAACGAGACCGCCTGACTGTCTGTAGATCTCAGTAAAGTCCATGGAAGTAGTTGGCAGCAAGTCGGGTTGATTGATAGGCCTGTGTGTCCAACTATGCCGTAACGGGTTAGGTCAGATGATCCAATGGTAGAGGCACGTTCCGGAGTCCGGAGTCCGGAGTGATTATTTACTCACCATGTGCGGCACCCACGGCATGGTTTCAATTGCACTTTGGTTTGCAAGCTGGACAGACGTCAGATTGGATGACCTATCCCAGCCCCGGCTCTCATTCCTATATATCGTCTCCTCTCCTCAAGAAATGCCAATCTCAACCACATTTCATTTCTTCTCATGTCTTCTCCCCCAAGTCGATCCCCTAGCCAGGCCTCCACTGTGGCCGAGAGCGCACCCGCTTCCACAGAGAAGAGGAATAGCGCGCTCCCTCATGCCATAGATGAGAAAGTTGACCCCTGGCTTGTATCTTTTTCCCCCGGCGACCTTGACAATCCACTGGTATGTAGGGCTTTCCTGCCTGTTTCTCTCCTCTCCGCCTTTCTCAACGCCTCCATCTGAATCGCAGAACTGGTCCAGATGGAAACGGTGGTATATCACCGCCCTTGGAGGAATCCTAGTTCTCAATTCGTTCGTACACCAATTCCTACAATCGGTTTCTAGTCAACCAATTCGTGCTCTCAGGACCTTCGCTAGCGCTGCTCCATCGGGATTACTCCCAGAAATGATGGAACGATTTGGTTTTGGTGAAGAAGTCGCAACCCTCACCGTATCGTTGTTCGTTGCTGGGTACTGTCTCGGTCCCCTTGTTTGGGGACCTTTGTCTGAGGATGTGAGTTACTTCGAACCATCTCACCGTTGGTACCCCTCTAATTCACTCCTTAGATCGGCCGCCGCCCAGTCTTCTTAATAACCTTCCTGTTTAATATTGTATGTACCTGTCATGCCTTTGGCCATTTCACTTCTGATCGTGGACTCTCCTGTCTCAGGGTTTTCAAATTGGCTGTGCCCTCTCGCAAAATACAGCCTCCATTTTGGTATTCCGGTTCTTAGCGGGCACTTTCGCTGCTGCTCCTCTGACGAATAGTGGGTATGTGATTTTTTCCATGTACACACCAGGCCTTCCCTGACGCTGCCTTTAATCAGTGGCGTTGTGGGCGACATATGGGACGCCAAGACTCGCGGAAAAGCGATGCTCCTTTTCGCCGCATCACCCTTCACGGGTCCGGCTATAGGGCCCGTAGTTTCTGGATGGATTGCTGTCGGCGGTGCATCCTGGAGGTGGCTTTTCTGGGTTCTTTCAATGTTTGTCAGTCTATTCATTTATTTTTGGGCACTGACAGCTGATGAACCATTATTCAGGCCGGTCTCTGCTTAATTCTGGTCATCTTTACTATGCCTGAGACCTATACGCCGGTTCTTCTTGTCAGAAAAGCCGAACGGATGAGGAAGGAGACCGGAGACAGTCGTTACTATGCTCCCAAGGAAGCAAATAAACCCGATATTGGGCAGCGGCTTTACAACATTCTTGCTATGCCTTTTAAGATCTTGTTCCTCGAGCCTATGCTCATTGCAATCGTAATCTATCAGAGCGTAAGCAGCTACTCATCACCTTCTTTCATGACTGCTGACTCGCCCATACTAGTTTCTCTATGGCACCCTCTATCTCCTCTTCGAAGCCTATCCAATTGTGTTCACACAAGGACATAATCTGAATCCTGGCGTATCTGGCTTGATGTTCCTTCCGGTTTCTTTGGGAGGGGTGGTTGGCGTTTTACTAGTAAGCTTACTTACCATCAAATTTTCGTTTAGGTGATCATTTGTGCAGTACTTGGTTGTTTACAATCCCCGATACAATCGATATGTTGAAGAGTATGCCCCTGCCCCGGTCCCACCAGAAGCACGTCTCGAAGTGACAATGCTTGCGGCCCCTTTGTTTGCCATCGCTTTCTTCTGGTTCGGATGGACATCGTACCCTTCTATATCGCTATGGTCTCCTCTTTTTGCTGGAGGCTTGTTGGGCTTTTCCATCTTCCTGATATTTGTGAGCATTTGGTTGTATCTCCCGTTTCTGTCGACTGATAATATCCCCCTAGCTCTCCTTGATCAACTATACAGTGGATGCATATCTTTTTGCGGCAGCTTCTGCCTTGGCGGCTAGCACTGTGGCACGGAGTATATTTGGTGCTGTGTTTCCTGTACGTGTATATTCCACACCTCTCCTAGCACCCTTGTACCCATCCACTTCGCAGCTCTTTGCGCGACAGATGTTCGAGGCTTTGAACCCTCGTTGGGCATCAACCGTTCTCGGGATTGTTGCCGCTATCATGATTCCTATCCCTATAGTCCTTCGACGTTATGGGCCTTATTTGCGCTCAAAGTCCAGGTTCGCACCAACTGCGCCACCTGCGCCACCTGCCAAACCCCAAAATTCTGCCGTATAAGTTCAGCTGTTGAATCCAAAACTCGAGGACTTGTAAGCTGCAACAGGACGCGGTGATTGCCGCCGGACAATTCTTAATCCTATCGATCGATGCCCACGGATTGATACGTTTCTTATCAGCGCATCATGTAGATAATGAAGATCACACGGATGATTGACACTTCCGATATATCGCACTTTGTAGTATTGCATTTTATTCCCTCCATGTTAAGGGTTACCCATGATTCGATTTAGACGCGGTTTGACAGGTCTCTAGTACTAGTCATGCATAACTTATGCGCTCATCCTTCAAAGCGTAATATTCAAATTTACCCAAAGCAAGAGTTTGGTGGTGACAAAAGCAATTGATCGGAGGCCTCGCACAGCAGCCACAACCATGGTTGCTTCATTCAACCCCACAAAGATTGACTGGTCTAAGGTCGACAACCCCGATCTTGTCTTTCAACGTTTCCCAAGTCGACGATCCGTTGTGTACGGAACGAAAGGTGTTGTTTCTTCATCTAACCCATTAGCGACGGAGGCGGGATTGGAAATATTGAAGCAGGGCGGGAATGCTGGTACGGAAAAAACCCCTACGATAGTCCAGTTCTGCATTCACTCTGTACTAACTTGAGTAACCCCGATCGTGCAGCGGACGCAGCTGTCGCTACTTCCGCGGCGTTGAACGTGACTGAGCCTGGCTGGTGCGGGATTGGTGGGTTCGTCGATCACGGCCAGAATATTAATGATGTCGATGCGGGATCGGGACCGATCGATCCACCGTGACTGACGCCGGTTCCACTCTTGCAGCGATGCATTCTGTCTCTTCTACGATGCCAAGACAAGAACCGTCAAAGGGCTGAACGGGTCCGGCCGCACGCCAGAGAAGTTGAGCACCGAATATCTGCGCTCGCTGGGTATCACCGAGAGTATCCCGACGACGGACCTTAACTCGGTAACAGTGCCCGGTTCGTTTGCTTCAGCGATCAGCAAGCACATGCCACCGAAGTGTGCAGGCTTTTTTTGATGCCAATTGTAGGTGCCGCCGCTGCTTGGGTTGACACGGTGGAAGCGTTTGGAAGCGGAAAGTTGAGTATAGCAGAGGTCTTGAAACCAGCCATCAGTCTCGCAGAAGAAGGGTAACAACACTCGCTCGTCACGGTTTCGAACATCTGTCGTTGACCACGCTTGGTTGTCAATAACAGGTTCCCTATATCGGAAATTCACGGCTTCACGGTTCGAACCATCACCAGACTCTTCTCCAGACAAACGTTTCTGAGGGAAAGACACAGTGGCGACGCTCTGAGGATCGTCTACGAAATGCCTCGCCCGATGGACAGGACATGCTTCTCAACGGCAAAGCACCCCTCCCTGGCCAAATTATGAAGTTCCCGAACTTAGCCAAGACTTTTCGGGCTCTCGCGGAGCATGGGAAGGATGGTTTCTACAGGGGACGAATCGCCGAAGCTATCGTGGAGGTCGTCAAGAGCAAGGGTGGCGTGATGGAGCTTGAGGACCTCGCAAAGCACACCAGCTCATTCGTCGAACCTATTAAATATACGTATGCCGGAGAAGTAACAGTCTATGAGGTAAGGCCAATATATCTGTGCACAAACGACTAGTCGTCTTGAAAGGCATCTTGTAGTGTCCTCCGAATGGACAAGGTATGTATAGAGTATATTCCGTCTGGAGCAGACTTATATAACCCTAGCACTGGCAGGGATCACTGCGCTATTGGCACTAGGGATTCTGGAGAACATTCAAGAGCAAGGCCTTGTTGGCAACCTCCTGGAAATGGAACACAACTCAGCCGAGTACCTTCACACCTTAGTTGAGGCCTTGAGGTTCAGTTTTACGTGCCCTCTGCGAAGAATTCTCGCTGACTCCGATTCAAAACCTGAAGGCTTGCCTTTGCAGGTGATTCTCTTTCGCTTTACTAGTTGGCGCTCTTTCGAGTTTCTACTCGCACGGCCCAGACAGTCAACACTATGTCACCGATCCTGATTTACAATATGTCCCAGTAAAGGAACTCCTGGATAAAGTTTGGTGATCCTCCCGTGATGCGGATCCAGTGGACCTGATATATGGATGGGTGTAGGACTATCTCGCCTCCAGGGCCGCTCTGTTCAACCCGAAGAAGACCAGTCCCAAAGTTATTCGCGTAGGTTTTGCATGATATTCGGGTTACCCGCCGACTCAAATTTCTGTATAGGGTAGCCCGGTTCAATCGTCGGACACGGTCTATTTCTCTGGTATGATACCCGTTTCGAGAGTTTGTCCCAGGCTCAATGGACTGATATTCGCTCAGTTGCTGATCAGTGGGGCAATGCGTGCAGCTACATCCAGAGTACCTATGGTGGTGTGTCTACCATCTCTCGCGCAGAGCCTTAGTGTACTAACTGTGCTCGTTAGATTTTGGCACGGGAGGTACGAGGTTGAACGACCTACTGGACACCTAGCAGAAACCAATTACCCCCCCAAGCCGTACCGAAAGGGTGTGGCTTCACCCTACAGAGCCGCGGCGCGGCATTCTCGCTAGAAGAGGGCCACCCGAACACTCTCAAGGTGCCAGTGCCACACTTTTGACTTTTCGTAGGTTGATGTTTCTTCTTTCTCAGGGAGGAAAACGCCCGTACCATACAATAATTCCGGCCCTTGCGACCCGCGGCGACGAGCTTTTCCTGTCATACGGGGTAATGGGGGCCTACATGCAGGTAGGTTCCCGCAGTTCTGTTGTTCGACGCCCTGACTGTCAGCGGTGGCCACAGCCTCAAGGTCATGTCCAGGTGCTGCTGAACATCTTGCGAGGTTTCGGTCCCCAGGCGGCTCTCGATGCTCCGCGATTTTGCATATCAGCTGGCTTTCCGGACGCCACTATGACGAATGCGGGCCGCGCGGGCGACATAAATAGCGAGGTGTATTTCGAGGACGGTATATCGCCAGAAACAGTGGAACAGCTTAGAGGTAGCCAGGTCCTATCTTAATCTCCGCCCTTTTACTCACCCACATAATGATCAGCCATGGGGCATGATGCTCGCATCCTTTCAAGATTCTCCAGGGGTGTGTTTGGGCATGGGCAAGTAATCCAAATGATCAGAGACGAGTCTGGCAAAACGGTGTGGGCAGCTGGATCTGATCCCCGTGCGGACGGCCATGCGGCTCCACAGCTATAGTACGTATATAAGGCTGTTGCTTTGTGAGACGGCCAACAAGGAGTGCGCTCTTTGGAATGGAAGATGTGAGAATTTGATGCCAACGAGGGACCGTCGAACGTTCATCTCCGGCGCGTATCTCGTGGAAATGCATTTACCAAGCCGACAGTTCTATGCAGTGGGATACTGTATTTACATTCTCCTCTGCCGCTCGGCTCCAACTGTAAGACGCCGGAATGATCAGGAAGGATATACTATCGAACAGGGCAAAACGACTGACTCATCTGGCTTGACCGGTATGCCCGGAGATTCTTTGTTTGGTCAGGACCACTGACACGGCCCCATCCGGCAAAAGGTAATACGATGGCTGTCAGATTGTCAGAGCTACCCATCTCCTCGGCGAATGATAGAATGCGGTTTGCAGCGTGTTTCGGACTGGTTGCCCCACGTGCAAGGTCTACAATTTCTTGATCTGACACAACGGAAGAGATCCCATCGGAAACGAGAACCATAAACGCCCATTGAGAACCTGTGGGGCACACGTCAAACACCACAACCTCTAAGATAGGGCTTGCACCACCGCTGACTTTCGATAAGCTTGGTTTTGACCTCAGGCTCTGCCGTAACACCCCAAGCCTTCCATTTCAAGTCTCCCAGGCTGTGAGTTGATGAGCGGACGTCCAAGGCAGGATGTCAGCGAGCGTCGAACACACCTCCTTGTATTTTCGAGGGCGCCCATCCACCTTCCAGCTAATCGGCATACGCATTCCGTAGAAAACAGAACACACGTACCGGGAATCCCCAAATGAATCAGCAATGACACCTGTGCCCATCATCCGCCTCAGCCGAACCGACTCCAGTCGACCTTCGGCACGGTGGTTCTCCGTCATTAAGTGCGCACTCCCGCCATCAGTAGAGCAGAGTATTATCCGAGTATCACTTCAACGTCCACAGGTATCAATACGAAGACAGGGGGAATATCAAAATATCACACACCCCACATGCGCGACAGTCAATGCCATCTTTTGCGCCGAGAAAAAGGGGGCCGAAGGGTTGTCCAAAGAATGAAGAATAGCAATGGAGGCGGTGGATCCGCATGTTTTGGCCGCAGCTTCTGCTTGCAGGTTCCTGTCTACCTGCAGCGATAACGGGCTAGTAGTTCATTTCTGGGGAAAAAATCAGTAGGAAATGACGCACCTCGAAGAACGTGAGAGTAGTCCTCGCATGCAGGTCCATTACCCCGCCGTCCCGAAAAGGGTTGATCCAAGGGGAGAGCAAACCACCGTCAAAGCGCTTGAAATATCCTCCAAACTCCTTGACATATGCATACATTTCGGGGATATGAGACCTGTCAACTGACTCCAAAAGGCCATGCAACTCTTGGCGCAGGTATTGTGACACGGTTGAACCACCATGCCTGCGTTTTCATGAGTGGTTGAAGGGGTTATCACAACTTACATGACTCACCCATCAAAGATGCCCACAAACACAGCCTGTCTGGAGAACGGATGACCGACGCTTTCGGGATCCCAGTCAATACCGAGGTGCCTGGACACAGTTGCGCGTAGTTCCTCAGGATTTAACGAAAGTGTGGCGAAAGAATGGAAGTCCTCTTGGTAGCTAGACGTTTTGCTGCTTGTCAGAAGCTTGCCTGTGGATATTCCTCGAACTCACCCTCGCTCTCCACGAGAATTTGCGACACCAATCACTTTTGGGGATGATAGGGGGATGCGCACGGTGCCACCTGGAATATCCGGTGGCAGTGAGCAGTGAAAGTAACGACCAAGCCGGATTCGTCACCTGGGGTTGCACAGCGCACGAAATCGTGATAAAGTGCCTGGCGGGGACACGGAAAAAGGGTGCGGGGAGGACGCCGGGGACGAAAGAGTGGAAATGCCATTCATGCACAGCGTTTCAGGGACGTCATCACTTTACGGGAAGAATGAGAAAGTGTAGGTCCGAAGAGAGGCACGACTCGGAACAGGGAGCCGCGTGCAAGATTACATGTACAGCATGATAGATTTGGTAGTCACGGAACGAAAACGCCATCGCACGTCGTAAAGTGCAGTGTTGCAGTATAAATGACAGATGTGAGAATTTATAGAAACGACTCGCGCGGGGGAACTCCACGAACATGTGCGGGCATGCGAACTGAGTTCTGAGTACTTTACCGAGATCACAAATTACTGATGGCAATCTATGCAGTGCTCCGGGTATCTATCTTATCGAAACCCCGTTAACCCACGCTCCGTGCATCCTCAATTTCAACACTGTAGACAGAAGGAACAACGACAACGCAGTGCAGTCTTAGGCCCGATAGATTGTGGGCTCGAGTGAGTGCGCACGCCAGGATCGTCTGTAAGAGACGAAACAGGACAATACTCTCCGAGTGTCAGCGTCAGGGAACGCCCGTGCGCTGTCGCGGTCTTGTGGAGTCAGACCCTGAGCTGAGCGAGCAATAAGGATTCTAAGGTGATAGCGGCGCAGGCATGGTTATTATCCGACCAATGCTCAGCCAGCATGTAACGTTATGTAACAGGCAGCGAGTCACGATGTCACGACGGGCAGGAATGGATAAGTCATGTCTGCTTATGGTCCAATTAATGTCTAATATGCCGACCTCTCCTTATAAGTCACCTTATTTTAAATCAGAATACTTGAAT
>Ga0307510_10003914_pt1 | contig 17465 bp, 12 predicted proteins | sample 12_EM_MG_FD_207224 | JGI IMG/M metagenome (GOLD analysis project Ga0307510, IMG submission 207224) | Populus trichocarpa ectomycorrhiza microbial communities from riparian zone in the Pacific Northwest, United States - 12_EM | ecosystem: Host-associated > Plants > Roots > Unclassified | place...
AACAGGGCCTAAGTCACTTTTACACTTGTTGACACAATCATGAAAACTGAAGACAGTAGCATTGATTCCTTACACTTCTCCTTGTAGAGGTTTGAATAGATAGTGATTCCCTAGCTGATGGAAAGATTTTAAGTGTTTTTATATAAGCAGTGTTGGGAATTGTTTGTTTAAAAATGTCCATTTTTGGTGTAATAAGGGGATCGGACGAGTATTTTTGCACCCGTACTTTTAGCTAGAGAGTCAACTCAATATTGGATATTTTATATTATGTTATTTGAGAGTATAGAGATGTTAGTGATGACAACTACTGCCTGCTCTATTTGAAATAGGAGCGGGTAAGCTAGCATATAACTATCCTCTTTTTAAGGTATATATTTTTATACTATGTATTATCTGCCTAACAAGTAATATAACTAGCCCCAGAATGTACTGCATTTAATGGGAAGAGTGAAGCAGCATTCAATATCTTTACTCGCACAAACTACGGGAGCGACTACATGTCCATGCACACCCAACAGCATGGTTTGGGTTGTTCCACGCCATTCTGTTCATAGTTTTTGTCACCACCCTCGTGCACAGCCAAAGTACGGTATCGGTTGCACAGAGTATAAAAGTTGATTAATAAGACTAGGAGTGCCCCGCAAGGAGCCACTACAAGAATTTTGATGACCCCACTTTCCGTCTGCTCTCTCAATCTCCACCAACTGAACAGCAGCTCACCCCCCTACACCGTCGCGGCTTGAGAGAAAATGTCGGACTCACCCATCAATTATACTATAAACTCCCAAAACAACACGCACTACTCACATAACATTGACTCTTTCAACATCAACCATTCATTCAACACTGTGTACAACCTGAGCATTGATGTGACAGAAGAGCGGTCTGAGATTTTAGCATGGTTGTCTCCACTTGAGCCCCGCACCTGGCATCAACTCCTTCGAACCCACCGTGCTGACAACGTGGGGGAATGGCTACTACAAACTGACGAATTTCAACGGTGGCGCAGTAGTTCTCGGCAGGAGGGATCTGATCATGCGATTTTGTTTTGTTGTGGTGATCCGGCCGTCGGCAAGACCTATTTCAGGTGAGACAATCCTCTCAGGTCGCGATGGTGGTGCTGATGAGCCGCGGTACTAGTTCCCTAGTGGTAGATAGGTTATGCGATAAGGCCAAAGAGCAAGATATAGCTGTTGCATGTTTCTACGTTGATTTCGCGGCGCGTGGGGAACAGTCTCCGACAGACATGCTTGGTTCACTACTGAAACAGATTGTCGGTGGGTTGGAGAGGATCCCGGACGAGATAAGACAGATGTTTCAAGATCACAAAAAGGTGATTGGCGGAAGGAGACCACAAGTGGCGGAAATTATCAAGATGTTGCAGATTGTCACATCTTTACAGCCGACATTCATATGCGTTGATGCCCTCGATGAATGTGTGGAAGAGCATCGACCTGAGATTCTGGGCTCATTGAGGACGGTCCTGGAGAAATCCCTAAACACGCGAATATTCCTCACCGGGAGACGATATATCCAGAGCGAGGTTGAGAGGAGTCTTGGGGGTAGAGTGTCAATTCTATCTATAAAACCCAGCAATGATGATATAGTGGAATATATCCGGATGAGATTGAAAAAGGATACATCTCCAGACGCGATGAATAGTGGTCTGGAGGACCAAATTATTAAGAGAATTACCGAGAATAATTCTGGAACGTAAGTGACCGACATGATGGAAAAATGTACTTTACGTTCGTCCCTAATAGACACATCTAGATTTCTACTGGTTTCCCTGACAATGGATGCTGTTCTTGGGGAAACCACGGCTTATGGCAGGCGACAAAGGCTCCGGGCAATGACTGAGGGTTTGGATTTGAAAGGCGTTTACGGCGCAACCCTTGAACGCATAAAGGAGCAGGGTGGGGAGAAGGCAAGGCTAGGAGTGGCAGCCCTGATGTGGATCTCGCATTCAGAGCGGCTGTTACGACTCGACGAGCTTTCCCACGCCCTAGCAGTGGATATAGGATCCGTGGATCTCAATGCTGCAAAGATTCCTTCGGCGGAGTCATTGTTGAGCTGTTGCTTGGGGCTTGTGGTGGTCGATAGGGAGGCTTCAACTGTCCGCTTGATCCACCTTACTCTCCAGGAATACCTCTGCACCTGCCCCGACCTTTTTGGCCCGACTCACTCAGTGATGGCAGAGACCTGCCTGACATACCTTAATTTTTGGACCACCAAGGATACATCGCCCACACTCTCTGCTCTGCCCTTTATCAAATATTCTTCCTTATATTGGGGCGTCCACGCCAAGAAAGAGCCTTCGCCGGACATGGTACCACTAGCGCTCAAGCTTTTCAGTCAAATCGAAAGCCATATATCTACGAAGTTACTTTTAGCGGATCTCATATCGAGGACCGGCCGATATAACCATGACATCCCCATCAACGGTCCCCTGGTTGGGTTTACCGGACTGCATTGCGCATCAGTTTTCGGCATTGCTGAAATCGCAACCACTCTCATGGACCAGCCAAATTACGAGCTCAACAGCAGGGATTTTCTGGGTATTACGCCGCTGATATGGGCTGCTCTCTGTGGACAAGAGGGGTTAGCAAAGCTGCTGTTAAAACAGCAGAGTGTCAATCCTGACAAGCCGGACAGATACTTCCGTCGAACAGCGCTAGCATGGGCTGCTGCGAAAGGGCACGAGAGAATTGTGGAGTTATTTCTCGAGCTGGCCTCTACCAATCCCGACGGCACAGATGGTTGGTGGGGTAAGACACCCCGCGTGATGAATATGGTCCGGCGAAGGAGATATGTCAACCCCAACAAACCAGACATATACGGTCAAACGGCAATATATTTGGCAGCTGAAGAAGGGCACGAAGGAGTGTTGAAGCTACTATTGGGAAGGAAGGATGTCAAACCCGATATGGTGAATGGATACGGCCGTACACCTCTCTGGTGTGCTTCGGGTTCAGGGCGTGACGGAGTAGTGAAGCTACTAGTCGTACGGGAAGATGTTAGCATCGATAGGGCGGACAAAAATGGTGAGACACCACTTCTGGCGGCTGCCGAATGCGGGTCTGAGGCAGTGGTGGGGTTACTGTTATGGCGGAAAAATGTCAACCCCAACAAGAGCAGCAAAGCCGGCAGGACGCCAGTCTCGCTGGCCTCCGAGAAGGGGCACAGCAGAGTAGTGGAGCTACTGTTAGACCGGGAAGATGTCAACCCCAATATTCCAGACGACCGTGGCCAGACACCGCTCTTGTTAGCAGCAGCGAGGGGGCGTGATGGAGTCGTCAAGGTATTGTTGAGACGTGAAGACGTCAACCCCAATATGCCCGACAATCGTGGCCAGACACCGCTCTTGTGCGCTGCCGCGAATTGGAATGATGGCGCATTGAGGCTGCTATTAGGAAGGGAAGGTATCAACCCCAATATGCTGGACAATGATGGCCAAACATTGCTCTCATTGGCTGCTAGAACTGGGCGTGGTGAAATAGTGAAGCTACTGTTGGGACGGGAAGATATCAACCCCGACACGCAAGACAATTATGGCAAGACACCGCTCTCGTGGGCTGCAGAGAAGGGACATTGTGGGGTGGTAGAGCTATTACTGGGGCGTGGAGACCTCAACCCCGATATGCCAGACAATCGTGGCCAAACGCCGCTGTTGCGGGCTGCCGCGAATGGGAATGATGGAGTGGTGAAGCTACTATTGGGACGCCAAGGCATCAACCCCGATATACCAGATAATCGTGGCCGAACACCGCTCTCGCAGGCTGCAGAGAAGGGGCATGAGGGCGTGCTGAAGCTACTGTTGGAACGGGAGGGCGTCAACCCCGATATGCCAGACAAATGTGGCCAAACACCACTGTCATGGGCTGCAGAGAAGGGGAATGATGCAGTGGTGAAGCTACTGTTGGGACGCGAAGGCATCAACCCCGATATACCAGATATTCGTGGCCGAACACCGCTCTCGCAGGCTGCAGAGAAGGGGCGTGATGGAGTGCTGAAGCTACTGTTGGGACGGGAAGACGTCAACCCCGATAGGCCAGATATTCGTGGCCAAACACCGCTCTCGTGGGCTGCAGAGAAAGGGAATGATCGAGTGGTGAAACTACTGTTAGATCGGGAAGGCGTCAACCCCAATACGCCAGACAATTGCGGCCAAACACCGCTCTCGTGGGCTGCCGAATGTGGGCATGAGGGAGCAGTTAAGCTACTATTGGCGGCGGAAAATGTCAAGCCCGATATGCGGGACAATCTTGGCCGAACGCCACTCTGGCGAGCGGCCGAATATGGGCGTGAGGAAGTAGTGAAACTGCTATTCGTGGCGGATGATATTAACCCCGATATGCCCGATGGTGGTGGCCGAACACCGCTCTCGCGGGCTGCAGAGAAAGGGTATGAGGGCGTGGTGAAGCTGCTATTGGGAAGGGAAGACGTCAACCCCGATATGCCAGACGTTGAACGCCGGACACCGCTCTCGTGGGCTGCCCAACATGGGCGTGAGGGAGTAGTGAGGCTACTTTTAGAACGGAGAGACGTCAACCCTGATGGATTGCAGCCGTGGACAGACCCAACCCCGCTCCAGTTTGCAACTCGGCGTAACGATTATGGAATAATAGATTTACTGCGAGCTCGCAAATCTGGAAAGCTCAAGACTACTTGACTTCAATAATAAGAAAGCTTTCCTATTATTCTCCGAAGCAGCCGCGCGCCGCTCTCTCTACATTCCCATAAAGTTAGACACGCCCGCATATGCCGCAGGCCGCTTCCCCCTCCCAATCACTTGCATCTATCTCCCCTAGAGTGCACAACTTCGTTGACATCACTATTCCTCCCTACTTTCTCACTCCTTCCTCTCTAGATTTTTGGTTCTATCTAAGTCTAGTTCGGCATCGGATGTAAATATTCTACCCCTGCAGTTATAATAGAGCTGTCCAACCGACGCTCCATCATAGTTTTTGCTCTACTCCTTCAGCTTGACAACGCAGGGTTTAGGTTTAGGTTTGTCAGCGCTTCCTGCCTGGTTCTATCATAGATTCTGACATTTTTCTATTTTCTTTTTCTTTTTCCCAAATTACCCCTCTGTTTGGATTGCCTATAGGACATGCGGTCATGCGGCTATGCGGTCGCGCGGACATGCGGCTATATGGTCATGTGGCTATCGTAGGAGCTATGTGGCTATAGGGGATGCGGTCTTGTGGTGTGTGGCAACTAGGCACCTTAGCAGTATAATAGATTGTTTTCACATCCCATACCTAGCCGCATACTTCCTTGATAACTCATTGCCATCAGGCATAATGTATCCGGTATTTGGTTCCATAATATTTCTTTCATAGTATGATACTCTATTCTATTCCATTCGGCTTTGGGGGTGAGCACAGGGCATAGGCTCTAGGGATCACCGATGATCATGATATATTAGGATGGCTCTGGATTGCTTGAAATCGCGCGGGGTCGGGATTTGTCAGTTTAGTGTGTCTCTTTAGAGTTCATGGAGTTTCGGGTTTTTTTCTGTGTTGTTACAGTATCTGTAGTATATAATACGGTAGCTATTCAGTTCCCACGGCCTCGGGCCCAAGATCCTAAGTTACTTTACATGTCTCTTATGGCCTAACATAAAGGCCTCAAATAGACCAGCCGACCCAGAAACCGCAGGGCACTACTACCCCCCATATACACACACATACACACACGCACCCCCTCAAGACGATACTCCCGAAATAATGACATGCTGCCTGTCGTGCAAACACGAAGAAAAGGTCTCGTGCCCCGCGACAACGACCTCCTCCCACTGATTGGTCGGCGAGGCTACCTTACCTTCGCCTAACCTTCCACCCACACGTTATACCATGTTCTTCTCACTCTGCCAAGTCTTCCACGGTAATAAAGTAGCATTCCTGTGATGCCCGTGCAATCCTATTAAGAGGGAAGGAGGGCTAACACCAACTAGACAAATATTAGACCCAGCACTAGCCCTAGACTATGTCAACTTCGCACTAGATCAGGAACTCCCGTTTTCGGGTTCAGAATTTATTGAGACCAGTGATTATCATAAGTGTAACATCGAGTGAGAACCCATGAAGCCGTAAAATACAAAAAAAAAAAAAAATACAAAAAACACCAAAGCACAATGAATGTCCGGACTCTCGTCATACCACTCCCATAAGTCTCCGTAGCCAGGAGCAGAGAACGAATTATACTGCTGGGTTGGGGGACAATTTCGGCGCGCGCGCCGTATGAGTAGATGGATTACGGTTTGCACCAGATACCCTTTTCCAATGCCTCCTTTTCGGTTCCCGCATAGTACCCGTCGGCGATCAAGGTCTGCTCCACCTTGCTCCAGTAGTCCCATTTTCCGGCTTCACCAGTCTTGAGATCCAAGTCCCCAATACGCGCTTCGACACCGCCATCCAAGTCGATGCGAAGGAAGATGGTGAGGTCGCGGACAGTCATGGCGGTAACAAATTTCTCCCGGTAGTTTTGGCTACCTTCCCGCGCAACCTCGATGGGACCCAGAGGGTCCATTTCGAGTTGCAAGCGCTTCAGCAGGGGCATCAACTCACTGCTAACAAGGAAGTCTGTAGTGTGGTCTTCAATCACTTTCTTGGCATCCTCCCAGGATTCTCCAGGGCGGAGCTGCAGATTCTTCGGCGGAACAGACGGCAGAATGTGCTGCAGAGTATTCCTAACACGTGAGTCCTCCTGCGAGGACAAATCAAGCGGGCAGAGGTTTGGCTTTCCACCACGCTTCTGGAAACGTAATGCGCAGGTTCTGCATCGTCTCCAGTTGGCGGGAGCGGAGGGAGATTGAACTACCCATTTTGGCTTGAACTCGACAAGAATTTGACGGGTCAAGAAATTCTTCCCTTTGAACTCCCCGGAAGCGGCACCAGCAGTCAGTGGTGCAGTCGTATCGTCAGTTTCTGGAGGCGTGGGCGGGAGATCTTCAATAGCCTGTGGACTCATATCCAGGATCACGAAGCCATAATCTTCCACTTCCTCTTCAAGGTATAAGCCGCGTCTCTTGGCGGGGCGCTTCCCAGCATCCTCCAGCTGAAGAAGGTTGGCATTTTCCCGAAGTATGACGGATTTTGGGACCCTGATAAGTGTCGTCGGAACCAAGAGATGGGAAGGGAAGAGGGGGTGAAAAGTGTGAAGGAGGTGAGAGTACGCTAACAAATTGGGCTGGGCGGAAGGAAGCGCTTTGCGGAGCCGCAGCAATTTGTTGGCATATTCATCCGCTGGAGGAGCTCCTGGTGGGGCAGAAAGGCGATAGATGATGTTTGCTGCGCCCTCCGCGAGGTACGTCAATCGGAGGTCTTCGGAGAGCAGCGGCACTGATGAGAGATCTGCCGGCGGAGGGACTGAGGCGGGCGAAGTAGCACCGGTGGGAGTATCGGGCGGGGAAGTTAATGCGGTCGAAGACATGTTTGCTGATGATGAGGAGGATGCTGAAGCGGTGCCTCTATGGAGGATGTTCTTCGTTATCCAAGGCCTCGCGTTGGGAATGAGAGGAATCAAGAGGGCGGAAAGGGCCAGAACTAGCAATGAAACGACAATCATGGAAGAGTAGGTTTGGTGACAAAGGAGACGGTAGCGGGAAAGCACAAGCGAAGTTTGGCGCGCTCGTGGGGCTTTCGTAAGAGCTGACGAAGAGAACGGTTGCACTATCGACTCTATTGAAAACGGAATCGTTGGCAAGAAGAGAGGTAGTTTTCATGTCAGTAGTGATGTTAACCCGTTCATATCAAGGAGGCTCAAACGCCAAGATGGAGAAGTGAGATCTAGTTGATAAAAACCATCAAAAAAAGGTGAAAGAGGTGGAGAAGAGTTAAAGAAAGAAAGAAGCGAGGCGGCCTAAAGTGAGTAAGCAAGCGAGGATGTGTCCCAACCCCCTGTCTGCCGAATACCGCTACCCCCGCCCGACACTCACTCACATTCGTATCTCACCGGCAACAAGTCGTGACTGTGAGACGGAGGAGTCTCCGTCTTTTGTTCTCCTATACCGGCAATCGGCAAAGTTCACTTTTTTGTCCGGGATAGTACTGGTAGCGAATTCAGCAGCGTAGGTCCTAAGGGGGGGAGGGAAGGTGGGAAGAGGAAAGGGAAAAAAGAAAAGTTACAGTGGAGGGGGAAGAAAAAAAGATTGGAACTTGGCTTCGGAATTCAAGCTCTTGAGGTGGATGAGCTTGTTTTCTCCCCCTCATCCTCAGCCTCTGACTTGCAGCGGCGCACCTGGACTGATGCTATTATGCCTTTGCTCTCTTCTTCGCCAAATCACCAAATGTGCCTTCTTCATGCAAGTATATTACCGTAGTGAGGATTCTCTGGAGGGGAGGCTTGAAGGGAGTGCCTCCCTGGCGATCCTTGTGAAACCTGAGCAGACACAGGTACCGTACCGGTACTCGCACAGGCACAGATGTCGGTCCCAACTCCAGCTTTCAAACATACAAGCAGAGGAGGGGAGGAAGTGGATGAAATGCCCTCTCATCACTGACACATACGAGTGCTTTAGGTTTTCCAAGTTCTCGGTTGTCTTATGAATGGCCAGGTTAGTTGCCGGGCCCGGAGATGTCACCCTATTTGGAATCAACTAGGCCAGTAGAATCGACTCTGAAATGGATCTACATCTGGATCGCGCTTCATCCCCCGATTCTCCATATAATACTTAGAGATTATGATATACTGGTCCAAATATCTGGCCCCCTTTGGTTGTCCGCCTTTGTGATATGCAATCTTTTCAAACCCCTCAGTGGACGGCTAAGTGTACCTTTTCTCATCCATGCACAGACATCCCCGCTACCACAATTCTCCTGGCCAAAAGAACGGCATGCCGGCAGTAAGCTGTCCCTTGTGTGGTTTTTTTATTGACAAATTTATGTTTCTTCTCCCATGGCCTCAGTCGGGCTTTAACTTAACCCGACTTCCACAATCACTGTACCTCAATCCTGTTGAAGGCAGACTGCAGCTAGTAAATTAGGATATCCGTGGTAAGCTGATATATCCGTGTAGCTGAGCCTGTCCCACGAAGTCGGTATGTGTAAATCAATAAATAGGGGGTTTCTCAAGCCCAGCTCAAATTCCGATCCGGACTGGATCACCGCCGGTGATCGATCAGTTACAGGTAATACGGCATAAATGCACCACCAATCACGACACTAAAAAGTTACATTCAGACAGCTGCTACCAAATTATCCTTATTAGAAAACTGCACTTTCCCAAGCAATACGAGATTATTTTCAATAGCCTACCACTGCCTCATCCAATGGTTAATTTCACCATCAGAGTGCCTGGTTTTCATTGCTGCATAGACACTGTGCATGGGGAAGCACCACATCCCCGTATTGTTACACTTAAGCAAATGTAACGGTCCAATCAGGGATAATCCTGCTACCTGAAGACAAACACTAATCAGTGATACCGGTACTGGGGCCTCATACCCGAGCAGATCACTGATAAATTTATTCCCCATCTCAACCCAGGAGCTCCGCTTAATCTAATACCGGTAGGCATCCTTTTTACGCAAATGAGCCACGTGAGATATATCCCTTTATGGTTTTGGGGGATCGGTAGTTGGCGGCTCCTACAGCATTCCGTCATTAGCGATCACTTACCAGTAAATTCCGAGGTTGAGCCGAACAATCGAGTGGCTTCAACCCACCGCTAGTTCCCGTCGCTGAACTGCACTTGCACTTGTCAAGTGTCGACCAGGGTGGTATTCGCTACAGTGTGTGTGCCAACAGTCTGTACTCAAGTTAACTTAAGCCTCGATATCATAATCGAATGGCAACAAATTTGATGCCTTAATCTTGACTGGTTTGCACCTCCTCGGAGTTGGTTGTTTGGGTCAGTCTACCTCCGAAAAAGGCTTATAGCAGTAGCGCGTCATGCCTGTAGCCCTATCTGCGCCCTGCTTGATCGCTCTAGGGTCTGAAACATGACTGATAGGGAATAGTCTCTGTATGGCAGGGAGAAAGCATTGGTTAGGGTGGGTTCAAACCCCGCACGGCCAATTGCGGCTCGGGGGAGATCGAGGGTCGCGCTCTCATCCTTCTCTATTCCACTCGATTCATTGAATCCTAGCAGTTGATCCAAATTTCCCCGAACCTGCTAGGCTCTATGATAGTCCTTTCCAATAAGCCGTCCACCCTGAGTTCGGCAACCTTTTTGATAACTTTATTTGACCTCTTGCTTATCTCAGCCGTGGATAACTACCGGTAGTTCGCTGCCCTGGTGTTAGTGGATTGACTGGTTTCCTGTCCCCTATCTGATCCCCGGAAGTAAGCCCTAGAAAAAAGAAAGCGGGAAGTCTCAAACTGATGCCTGAGTATGATAAGAGTTTATAGAAACAAAGAAGAAAAGTGGTCACCCTCACAAACAAATGGTCTGGGAGTAGAAAAAGTAGAAGTAAGGAGGCCAAGTGAGACAAGGAACAGTACGCGGAGGGTAGGGGATGAAACAAACTTCCGAGCGAGGATTAATATTGATTCTATGGTCAAATAATGTTGATAAAAAATAGTGAGATCCAATCAAAAAAATAAGTGCGCCCAAGCCGGGCCAGTTCAGTAGCAATAGATTCCCATATTCTAGCTCTTGTCAAGAGAGTGGAGGGAAATCCTCATAGCTTCTGGTACTGGTATGTTCCAGCAGAGCGATTGTCCAGACTTAAGTTAATGTGATTAAATACCGTAGTGCGAGAGAGTTGAAAAAGTAAAGAGACCTATCATTATTATACCTAGAGATACCCCGCCATCTCACTCCGGGCCTCAAACCTTATATCGTAATGCAAAGTAGCAAGACACTAGGAATTCTCGAGTCGATCGAACACATCTAACCCACCCCCTGACGATTTTATAGGGCACGGTAGCTGTTGCCTGGCTGCTATGATATTACCTCAGGATTAACACCTTCTGATACTTCATAGGATATACTGTAGGTAGGGTTAGAAAGGCTTGGACCCCAGTTGAAGATTGTGGGAACCTGGCTATTAGTTACAGGGGCAGCTTGATTCCAAGAAACAATTCGGCGGGATAAAGCTCCCACGCGCATCTCCCCACCAGTGGGTAGAACCTCCATGGAGAAGAGAAACGGATTTCAATTCACTCTTAATCCCAGCCCCCGAACATAAAGCGGACTCTGAAAAGATGCGAAAACCAGGTGTGTCCTGCGATTCATCATCCTCCTATACTAAGAACTAAATTAGAAATACTAATACCAGAGCCGGAAGCTCTTGATTTGTTGAATTATCTGCTGCCCTAAATGCTGCAAGAAGAGGAGACACTTGCCGAGATAGTCAGAGCAACGAGGCTAGATACTCGAGTATAGGATGTCGTCAGAGTATGTCCGTGGATCTACAAGAGTGAGGTAATTTGCCCGTATGTGCTTTAGCTCAATCGCTTCGCCCAGTGTTCTTAGCAGCACAATCTTGGTGACAAAATTCTTGGTCCCCTCCCCATTTTACACCAAAAATGGGCAGCTTCACCTCACAGAATCTCAGCCTTGTTGCTTTGCAAAAAATGTTGAATTCTCCATAGCTTTTAGAGCCATCTAGATATTACCATTTATATGCAATAAACTCTGTTAGTTGGTGCCCATGGCGCAATGCCAGGGCCATGATAGTAGGCAAATGGTAGAATACTTCCTATCTTAGATGGGTTTCCCGTGTGGGGGGTGCATTGAAACACTATTCGATTATGACCCCATGCTCTCAGCCCTCATGGCCGGGTGGGAAATTTCTCATAATTTCTACCGAGAAAGCCTAGGCAATTTCCTACGCTATAGCCTGATTTGATTGGTTGTGTATTGCTTTCGATGAGTTGGCAGTGTTCAAAATCCGCCATTTTTAGTGTAAAATGGGGGAAGGCCATGAATTTTGTCACCAAGATCGTACTCAAGCCCCAAGGGTGGGTGGAGGCAAACAGACATCCTTATATATCCCTTTCTCCCCAATTTCCCCAATTTCCCCAATTCCATCACTTTTTGTATCTCTCAAGTGACCCATAGAAGGAACCGAAGGAGGAAGCAGCGGGAACAATATCACTAGGGAACAAATGTAGAGAAACCCAGAAGGATAATGAATTAGACAATAGATAGAGATACTAGCTACGGGCAGACCGTGGGATATGTGTCTCCCTCAACAGCAAACATCCCTAGAAACCAAACAAGATTCATAACGAGGGAACAGAATGGGTGGAAGTATTCCAGAAAGGAATTCAGCAGAAGCTCTGAGAAAGGGTAAAAATCATCCACCATCACTACTCGAGTACCCTGCGCACTTCACAGTCATCTTGGACTAGATCCTGCTGGGAAAACCAACCCCTAAACCGAGTGTCCTATGCCGAATGACATACCGGTCGAGCGGAATAGTGTAAACGCAAGGCCCGATGACTAATGAAACAACACCCATATCTTATGCATGAAAATACGGGATGTGAAACCAGCAATCCATCACTAGGCGTCTAATCACCACACCTCACACCTCATGCGTATACCTTGATACCCCATAACTCTATGCCCCATGGTGGGTCTAACATCTCCAATACTGGACCCTACTATGATACCTCATTTACTGTTATATCGAATATCCTCTGTGACAAACACACTCTTAGACAGACCCGCTCTTGCCATCCTCAATACCATCCACGGTACTACTCATCCAGATAATATAGTGAACGAGTAGAAACCCGTGTGTGCCGCACGGCCACTTTGAAGCTGGGAGGATAGGAGTAGTCGGGTTGGGTGCGCATCTTGTGGGGGTCACCCTTTGTATGAATAAAATGATACTAAATTTTGCCCACAACAAACTGAAGCTATTATGATGAGTTACAAATTTAAAAAACTGTATATTGATAACAGAAGACGCAGAAGTGGGAGCATATTATACTACATAATGCTTTGAAAATAAAACTTTGTCAACCTAGAGTTAGTGAAAAAACATAGGAAAATCACCAATAGGGTCGTTGGTCATCCGCTCTTCTCCTTATGAAAACCCAGTAGGTTATCTACTTAGTGATGTAGTCTTCGGGTTAGCTCTTAGCCTAGGGGTTTTCATAAAGCCTGACGGTATGGTCGTTTACAGGGGTACCGTGTGGTATAGATTTAAATCAGCAATCTTCGCTCGCCCAAAAAATTAAACGGTAAAAGGAGTTCGGGCCCTAAGTTACGTATTTTGAAAAGGGAGGAGATAGCACCCTACCTAGGCGGCGCGCTGCTTGAGGCGCCCACTGTCCGAGTGCTGGGATTGGCGTCTTGCTTGGGCCTGGTATAGCCAGCATCCGTGATATGATATCATGGTATATCGTTACCACCGAGTAGTCTAGAAAAACGGGTGATATCCTGTGAGTAGGTCTGGGGAACACCCGCCCTTATGATACTTTGGTGTGTATCGACTGGGATGCTACGAGTACTGAAAAACAGCGATCGTCAGTACGAGATAGGTTTTTGCATGCGCTGAGCAGATTACAGTAGCTATGTGCAGCATATGGTGTGGTCGCTCACCTACACCGAGTTAATAATCAGCTGGGGTCAGCCCGGCCTTCCTTCGGCTTCAAAATGCCCGCCAAATGTTTCCTCATCGCTTAAACTGGAAGGATATGAGTTTGGATTAAACTCCAGAATCCCTTTTTTCTCCCGGGGACCACGCCCCAATCTCGTGAATTACTATTTAGGCAGAGATGCCACTTCGGAACATAATTGAAGACAAGTCTCTTGTCAGATCCCTTGCAGCTTCTGCTACAATTCTAGCTCTTATCATTCCTACCATTCCACATAGCTATCAAACTCATCTATCTCTTGATCCAGGGGATTTCTCCTACAATGCCCGCGGGTGGCTGCCCGTGAACGACCTTGGTTCGCTGGGACGAGAAACTATGAGCATCACTAAATACAACCAGATCTCAACTAGGGTATTAAGGGATGTCTCCTAGAAGCCGGGCGGTCGCCCAGCAATTGGAAAGCACTCAATCCCACATGGCTGAGCTCCCAATTTAGGCTTCTTGCAAACTCGTCGGACCTGCTTTCTCACCTAATATGACCCGGCACTAGGCTGCTAGTGTTATCTGTCATAAGCAAGGAGAGCCACGGGCTTTTACCGGAACTTCAAGAGCAGAAACTCCGAGCCCATTGGGATTGCTATTTCTGCCCACAAGCGCCGCTCCTCCGTCAGAATATTTATCCACTCCGCATGGGGTAGCACAGTCGGCCCGAAGAGAAGACGCTAATTTTCCATGACCGTGATGGATCTTGGCATGCCGTGCTTTTGCCGGCTGACTGTGCCGAGGTTATAAGGAAGGGCGGGGAGAGTGGTAGCCGCTGGCTGTGCCGGTATGGCCGTGGGTAGCATGAGTGGAAATAGGTTTGGCCTCGCTGTCCCGGATGGCCAAAATCCAAGGAGTCTGTCCGGGGCAGTGAATTTTATCCGGGACAACGAGTTAGGTTTTAGTGTAAACCGATTTAGAACTCAGAGGATTTCATCCGGGGCAGCGAGGGACGACTGTAGTGGAAGGGGAATATTTAAAAATAGATTATGGTTGGATTATCGAAACACGTTGATACTGTAGTAAACATCTGAGCGCTAGGGCGCGGGTCGTAATCCGGGACAGAGGCCATCCATAGTAGTGGCGTCTAGCTTAGTGCTCCACCATGATGTTAGCGTCCTGGATCTCCAAAACATGCCCGAAGGGATTTTAGCTGTCGCTAGCGTGATACCTTCACCTCGGAAGCGCATGGGTAGTCTACAAGTACTGTAGACAAAGACTTCTAGAAAATTTCCCCACCCCGATATCCTAATAGAAAATACTGAGAGCAATCGCCTGATCATTAAAGATCAAGGCTCTAGTGCTTTGCACGCACCGAACCAACCTCTCTGAATGCATCTCGGGTGAAATAGGGTCCGTAGAAAGAAAACTTCACCTACTAGAACATCTGCCGGCTGGGTTACTGCTCTAATCTTTGACGCAATTTCTCCTATCATATTATCTTCTCCTTTGTACGGGGAAAACCTCGGTGGGTAAAAGTGAGAATGTCTAGGGGTGGCCAATTCTCAGGCAGCTGAACAACCCCCAAGCCCAAAGCCCCTATCCAAATTTGATTGTTAGTAAATATCAACTCTTGGGGAGATAGGTCAGCGAGTCCAAGCACTCGTGCAGCCGTCGAAGCCGGGGCATCTTATATTGGAACATCCATCTCCGGTGTCCGGCAACAAACAACTCGGCAGTGCGAGTATGGTAATGACTTCCCGGGTCTGAATTTAGTTTTGAGGGTCGGGGGGTTCCGGGGCCTGGGCGCGAGGGAGGATCACTAGGGAATCTAACTATCAATTCATAGTTTATGCAGACAGAAATTGGGGCGGGCGCTGTACCAGAGCGGCGATGTTTTCAAATCTTAGCATTCAAATATTTTTTAGGGCCTTGCTATCGATCACCCCCCCGAGGACATAACCCAAGTGCGCGGTGGGAATTCTTCAATGGTGCGCTCCTACTAAGGGCTTCTACTGTAGTTCTGGTGATCCTAGTCGTGGGGTTAGACATTGACCGTATTGCACTTGGTTCGGGTGTGCTAGGCCATTTATCTAGTATTTTTGCCCAATAGGTATCCCCTACAGGTTAAACGCCAGTCCCCGGATAATACCGTGCTGGCACAATTGATGCGGCGTCAGGCTTCTACCACCATGGGAGGATATCGGGAAGCCTCAGCTCACCACGCGGGTTCGGATCTGGGATGTGCACTACGTTTCACCGGGGTTGATCGTAGTAAAGTTTACATGGTGAGCTTCCTGGTTCGCAGTGTAATACCGCTGCTAGTTTAACAAAAACCCATGAACAAGAGACTAATGCTGTGAAGAGAGAGGTGGGGGTTGGACTTCCAAAGTGGGGGGATCCTGTTAACTTGGAAAATTTCTAGCCCTAGCGATTGCACATTCCTTATTCTCTCGAACCCGGCACAGTGCCGACTATCTCTGAACCGCCAAACCACTTTTAGAGCCGGTACTGTACAGTGCTAGCACCACGGTTCATTTCCCTAGTTCGCTGTTCATGAACTACTAGTACAGGCCTCTCGCTTGAACCGCATTGAATTGGCGTGCTGAGACTTCCTATTGACCCCATAGTCGATCCCAGCGGCTCGGGGTTTGTTGAGCCAGAGACGGCAAGTAAAGTTAAGGAGGTCTGAAGTGGTCAAGGACCTAAGCGAAATTCATTTGTCCAAGAACAGTACTTTGCAGCACAGTTCCACTGCCCAGGGGGTTTTCGCTTTATCTTGGACTTGGTTTAAATTCGAACCGTGCTTACACGGTACTCGAGTATTATATAGGCCTTTGCATTCCCACCAGCTAGACTGCAGAACTCCCACACACAATCCTCTATCATACAGTATCTGCTGTATAAGAGAGACGGTCACAGGGGAGAAGAGGGGGAAACACATCGGAAGCCTCCGCTGAAGAACTTGGGCTGCATGGTACCTAATTTGATAGTATTCCAGAACAATTTGATATGCAGTTAGTTCCACGCTGCAGACAAATGATGAAATCCCATGTGGTGGATACCGAATGAGGACAGGAAAAAGAAAGCATGAGGAGCAAGAGCTGCAGTCGAGTGAGGGTCTGTGCAAGCAAATTGAGACAGCCCTCACAATATGATACACAGCTTTCAGCCGCCTCCACTCTGCTTCTGACAAGATCCTCTGGGCAGGCCCTGGGGGAAATTTTCGGCACCGGCGAATTCCCACGTTGTTAGCTTCGAGCAAAAAGCAATCTGTGCAACGTCATGTCGTACATTTCCCTATCACGAATTACGGAACAGTGCCAAGACCAAGCTGGCTGGCTGATTTCTGGATATCACGACTCCTTCCGTCAAGTAATAATTTGGGGTACCAGTGCTCGACTACTCAAGTATGGTCCTGTACTCTATGGGTGCCGTGCTTCGCACTGTAGGTAGGGTGCATTCCCAAGGTTCATGATAAAGCGATCTTACCTGAGGGCGCTGCTGCTCCTGCGAATGTATTGGGTATGGCCTTGCGCTCGCGCAAATTTAGGTGATTCCCCGCACCCTTTCCAGCACCAAGGGGGACTCGTGAAAAAGTTTTTTTCTCTCCTATCTTTGGTAAACTCCCCCCAGGTGAACCCGGTATTATCCCCTCCCTATCGACACACAACCAGGCTGCAGAGTGTTTTTCTCCCACACCCAAGCCACACCTAACACAAGCTGTCTCGTTGACGGGGAATTCCACGTTACGCCTGCAGAGCCAAGATTGCGATATATCCAATCAGGGCCTACTTTTGACGAAAGTAATAAGCTTCCCCTTCGCTGTCAGCCAAAAGCTTCTAGAAACGGTCTGAGCGGCACGACCGGAACTTGAGAGTTGCGGTCCGCGGATACCGTTGGTGGAATCGCGATGCGGGGTCGCACATGGGAAAAACATGGTGAATGGATGGGGGTCGGAATATCGCAATACTGGATTCA
>Ga0307510_10003916_pt1 | contig 17462 bp, 16 predicted proteins | sample 12_EM_MG_FD_207224 | JGI IMG/M metagenome (GOLD analysis project Ga0307510, IMG submission 207224) | Populus trichocarpa ectomycorrhiza microbial communities from riparian zone in the Pacific Northwest, United States - 12_EM | ecosystem: Host-associated > Plants > Roots > Unclassified | place...
GAGCCGCTGCTCCCGATCAGCGGACACGCTCACACGCGCTCTGGTTCTTCGACGGCGACGACGCAGCGGTCCAAGCCGCCGTCTCTGGCTAGGAATGTGGTCGAGAAGAACGCCGCGAACGCAAGCGCCGCCGCTCGCGTTCGCGATAGCTTTGAGCGGTTCCGGAAGGGCCTCAGTCTCGACTCGGTGCGCAGATCGTGGTCTGGTGCCAGTCTGTCGCCAGTGACGCCTGACCTTCCGTCCGGTCGGAGTACGAGCAACGGGCCATCCGATATTAAGGAAACCTCCGAGGAGGAATACAAGGTGTCAGTCGTCGTACAAACCCGGTCCTCGCCCAACTTTATACCCCACCCAACCACAGCCAAGTCTGAATACCCCCTTTCTTCTGTTCCCATGAAACGGGAAAATTCCTCTCGCTATGTTCGAAATTTTGAACGGATATCGTCTTCAAATCGCTGGTTCTTCCGTGGCTACGTACTCATGGGTGGTGCTAAACCTTGGGCATTCATGGCGTCCCTCACGTTGGTCTTTGGGATCGCAGGTGTCTGGCTGGGAACAACAAGCGTCTGGTGGTGGCACAACAAAAGCCCTACAGTAGCCGCCATTGGTGCGTACATGTGTCTCTTGACGATATCGCTGATGTTATCGACGGTCGGTCATTCGATTTGGAAGTCTAGGCTCCCGTGCTGACTATTATCTTAATAGGCTTTCAAGGATCCTGGAATTCTTCCACGAAACCTGGACCCTGAGCCACTTTACCCGCCCGTGGCGCGCTCTGATGGCGGGGACTTTGTTCCATTAACTCGGGATTTGAAAGTCCGTTCAGCAGTGTGAGTACTCCTGAATCTATCATATCCAATTGCCATCGTGTTCACATGAAATCGTCAGGGTGACTGTGAAATACTGCCCCACATGTTGTACTTACCGTCCCCCACGGTCCAATCACTGCAGAGTGGTATGTATGCGCTGCTTCCAATAGACATATCACACGGGTGTTAACCTGCCGCATAGTGCGATAATTGTGTTGATGGATGCGATCACCACTGCCAATGGGTAAACAACTGCGTGGGGCGCCGTAATTATACACATTTTTTCGCCCTTATCTTCGTAGCTGTGCGTGTCATTTTATCGTGTTTGACGCCCCGGAGTGTTCTGTTAATCTCTAGGATTCTACAGACGCTTACACTTTGCCTGGTGATCGTCACGTCTGCTCTGCATCTCTCAATGTTGACACACGAGAGCGAAGTCAAGACATTCAGTCATGCACTCGGTAAGGGCGTGGGAAGTGCTGTCGCCTTCTGCCTCGCCGCCACGGTCATCTGGCCTGTGGGTGCTCTCCTGGTGTACCATGTGCGGGTGAGCGATCGTATTTTATTTTTAGTAGATCGGAAGAGAAACTCACTGACAGGGATTAGCTTCTGTGTCTTAACGTTACCACGATAGAACAGGTATGGACCCTTACATCCATCGTTGTCACCTGTCCTGGCCAGCGCGCAAGGCTGTCAATCGCCATCACACCACTTTGCGCCAGTTCTATATTTATGGTGTTATTGACATTCGCTTGGTTGTTACGTAGATCCGGAACTCTGCGCACAAGTCGCTTGCACCAGGAACGACACCTCCGAACCCCTTTGCACATGCCAGCTGGAGGGGGAACGTTGCGGACCTTTTATGTCGCCCAGGTGGGTATTCTTGGGTGCAACCACATGCTGTGGCGACGGAGGACAAGCGGTTAGTGAACCCTGGCTTCGAAGACCAAGCAGACTTTGTCATGCGCAAGAATCTGGAGGAGGGTCGAGATGCTGATACCTATCGGCGCTCGTGAGGGATTTGTATATCGTAGTTTGACATATAAATTGGCAGGTAGTTCAAGGGAACGATAGAACCATGGGATGTCACCGCTTGGATAGTGAGGTTTGAAAACAATTTAAATTGGACATTGGCGTGGCAGTGGCGGGATCTAAATGGACTGCCGCGGCATGTGGACGTTCGGCCGCCGTGTAAAATGTATTTTGCAAATGGGGAGCACAGCCCATCACACAGGGGGTTCACTACAGGGGCTCCAGGGCCGAACTGGAGCCACCGAGTGATTGGCTCGGCGCCGAATTTGCCAGTGACGTCAGCGTGATCTCGCAGTGACTCGCTCATGCGGACGCAAACTTCAAACGGCGCCCGAAAGTAAAAAAGAGGCGCTCACTCTCTCGACGATGTCACCGGTAGCCGTACCCGCCTAAGTCGCCGCTATTTTCTTCCCCTTGCCGTTCACTCGCCGCGGTTCGCGTATTGCGGTTGCGACTTTTCTGCACTTTGATCATAATCGAGAGTACTTGAGGGATCGACCTCTTTGTTTTGTCGGTAGTGTGTGGGTAGCTGCAGTCCTCGGGGATTCTAACTCAGTCGCGTTCTCAGGTCAAGTCAAGTCACACCCGGATCCACTCTACTCCGTGGAATATTACCCTTCTTACATAACATTTTTTGCTGAGGCAATAGCCCCATACGCCATCCGGGTGTATTGATTGCTCTCGCTCGCTCGGACTCGTTGCCTGTTCCTGGGTCACAAACTTGCTTAGTCCGCTTGGCACCCGTAACGTCTGGGCAGGCTGCATGCAGTATGGAACCAGCAGGTGGAACCGACCCTGAACGAGACACGCAATCCCAGCCACCAATGACCCGGTCTGCTGACAAGCACAAGAAACGCCCTACCAATAAGCCACCTGCTGCCCCCACTGTTTCATCCCATCTCCCATCCCCGGACCTCCGTACGTTTCCCACCTTATCCGATAATATCTTCTCTCCATTTCGAACCATCTCTCAACTTTTTCCCATATTTCAGCTTCTCGCCCTGCCCTCGTCTCGCACGCGCGCGAAGAACCACAAAGATCTACTTCTAAGAGGCGTCCCCCTGAACCACGTCCGGTCGTCGTTCATTCTTTTCCGGCCGCCCAGTTTCCAGTCATGAATCCATCCTATCCCTCCAATGGCACCCCGTTTCCCCAACCTCACCCGGCTTACCATCACCACTCCCCTACTCCGGGACATGCGACCAATGGCGTGAATTCTAATCCAATGGCTGCACAGAACCACCCTTCTCCGTATGCATATCCCGTGCACCACGCGCCGTATGCCTCCCATCCTCCCTTCCCGCATTACTCGCCTTATCCCCAACAAATCATGATGTACGCGCCTCCGCGTCCGAGCGCCGCACATGAAGCTGTGTCTCAGCCCTCTCCGACTGCGAATCCCTCTTCGGTCCCGCTCATCCAGCTGTCGACGGGGAAGCGCAAGCGCAAGCCCACTGGCGAGAGTCAAGGGAGAGATGGGGAGGGTTCGGAGGAGACAGCAGTGGGGGCATCTGTTTCAGCTCCAACTGTTATGGCATCAGGTCCGAGGGCTAATGCGCAACCCCAGCTACCTCTAGACACCAAGAAGCGCACCAAGACGCAAAGGGCATGCGATAGTTGTCGTAGTCGCAAAATTCGGTCCGTGCTCCTTCGTTCTTTGGCAGCGATTTGCAGCGGTCTACGTCGTCTTGCCTTTCCCTGGCCTTTTGGCGCTGTCCTCTTCGGATCTTGGCCTACGTCCGTTTGCTGACCCACCTCCATCAAAACAGATGTGACGTCCTCCCAGATTCCGAACCAGCTTTGTGCCAACACTGTAAGCAATATGGGTTCGATTGCACGTTCTTTCTCCCCATTGCGGAAACACGATTTAAGAAGAAGAAACAAGAAGAAGAGGCTGCCGCTGCGGCAGCCGCGGCAGTGGCGGAGAAAGCACGGTCGGAGAACGCAGAACGGCGAAACTCCTCTACGCCTGGGGAATCTTCTCGTCCCACCGAGGCGCGAGTGTACGGTATGAGGATGAGCTTCACACACTAATTTACTTTACCTCAACGCACGATCGTTCTTTAGGTCCAACATCCGAAACCCACCTTCTTCATTCCAGTGCCACAATACCCTCCCGATTATACGAAAATTATGATGCACGACATCACCATACGTGGGAAGTATCCCAAAACGGTGACGGGCTCATCCAAGTAGTAGAGCCAACATCTGGCGATGTCTCCCCAGCGTTGCAAAAACCAGTTGACATGCGTATTGAGCGCGATATGGTTGAAAGGTTGATCAACGCCTACTTTTCGGAGATCGCCCCCATCCTTCCCGTCATCACCCAAGCCGAGTTTCTTTCCAACCCTTCGCCTTCTCCTATATTATTATATTCTATTTGCCTCGTCGCGGCTGCGCGGCGGGAAGTACCGCAGAGTGTGTTCGACGCAATACGCTATGCTGTCAATTCTGTCATCAAGGCAGATGATGTCCTCTCGACAGCTTCGATCGCCAATGTACAGAGCTTGTTAATTCTTTGCATGGTAGGAGATTGCCATTCCCAATATGTTCCAAACGCTCTGTCAGCTCTGTGGATCCGATTGGGAACTGCGGTTAGGATGGTACGTGGAAACTGAGGATCGGCCTCGTACCAAACACGTTCGCTCACGCTGAATATTAGGCTCAAGACTTGGGGCTTCATCGCGCGGAAGCGGTGAAGCAAAATATTGAGATGCGGCGCAGGCTGTGGGGAGCGTGCCTCATCAGCGACCGATGGTAACTATCTGACTCTTACCTGTGACTTTTAACTGCCTCACGGGTGCTCTGGTGTCTCGTGCTCATGATAACTTTGTCACAGGGTGAGCTTATCGTACGGGCACCCGTATATCATCGATATCAATGACTGCGATGCCCGTTTACCTTCGTCTGGCTCCTCCCATGATCTCTACGTGGATGAACTCGCCCGACTCAGCATTATTCTTGGTCGAGTACTTAAGACTATTTACAGGTGCGATTTATTCTAACCTGCTCCTCTTGTTGCTCATTCGATGAAAACAGCCCGGCCGGGCTGATGAACACGAACGACGAGGAACTTGCCAGATTACTGGCGGATATTGAGAATTGGAAGAAGAATCTACCTCCGAGTTTACAATTCCGAGGTCCCGACACCCCCACACCCGCAGGTTCGTAGGTCATATCCTACGCCAGGGTTGCTCTGACCACTGGCTACGTAGGAGTGCTCCTCCTACTTTACTCCTGCGTTTTAATGATCTTTTGGCGCGTCTTCATGCGGATCTCTTACTCTTGCCCGGCGCATCTCAAGTTTTCTCTCACTATTGAGGGCTGGTCGGACCTGGTCCACTTGACTGGCGATGCTATCGATTGGTTGGATCGAAACGACAAATTGTACGACGTTTGGATGCTGGTGGCTTACGCAGCGACATCCTGTGCGCTGGTTCAGGTCCGTATATTTCACACGCGGATCACACATAGAGCGCCCATCTTATGCATCCTCTGCTACTGCGGCCCTGTGGGTCCGACAGTACCACACGTGGGCACGTCGCCAAGACCAGGATGCTGCGGTGAAACTTAAGAAATTACGCGATTGCATCCGACGATGGGAAAAATCACACTCACCAGATCATATGTCTGCGCGACGAAAGGTCAGTTGTGTGATATTGTGGCGAGCGGCTGATTGACGTGTGATTTTTAGACAGCAGAGATTATCGCATTGCTATACGAGGCAACGCAAGGACCACCGCCACACCTGGAACGTCCTGCGTTGAACCCTACAAACAATGTGACGAGTAATAAGCCTCCCCCTTTGGGCGGTCTTTTATACAAGAATGACTCAAGCCGGCCTGGAGGAGGGGTGTTCGTCGCCCGGGGCACGGTCAAAGGTGCATATCCAGAAACTGCACCTGGGGTGATCATCAATAGTCATAGCGACGACGAAGACGAGGGTGAGGTCATGTCCCTGTTGTCCAGAGAGGACGGGCTCACGCGGGGCGCAGATGGGGCGCTACCTGCCGGAGCGCATGATGACGCGAGCGGAGCTCAGTCATTACCGGGGCAAGATGGGAACGTGAACGTCAACCCTGTTCTAAATGAGGGCGGAATGCTAGAAAGCGAGAACGTTCACGTGATGAACACTCTTGAATCGGGGCCTGTAATGGCGAGATCACTGGAAGAGTTTGCGTTGGCTGACAATTGGCTAGATGGCATACCTGGTGGCATGTTTGACTGGGGTATGTGCTTTGAGCCGAGTTGTAGACGAATGACTGCTAAAGACACGAAATCACAGGCCGGTGGGAGGAGTACTTCTCAAGGATAGGGAGTATCGGGAATCCACACGCACTGGCCACGGGTGTAATTTCGGCTGGACTCGCGCAGTCGGTTGCTACACCGGACCAGGGAGGCGAGACCAGGGCTGAAGAACCTGGACGAGAAACGTCCGAGAATTGTCAGTTTGCTGTGCCGAACAGTAGCTAGCTTATGGGAACTGAGATGTTGGGGTTTATATTATTATGATGATGGATCTGGATGTTTTGCACATATTGGAGAATCGCACGTTTGGATTTGATTAGATTTTATCGCTCACATCGAATGGTTGATTGAGTGACCAAATGCGGATGCGCCACAACCGACCGGGTCTCGTCATTCGAGGACATCGATTGACCCGAGCTGGGTCAACTCAACCTCGCTACGCTGGTCGTTTACGCGCATACATCTCACTCACTCGCTCTCCCTTTTTGACTCCTATACCCTTCCATTCATTTCCCTCTCACATTCCCCCATTTTCACGCTCCTTTGTCCTCTTTAATATGGCTCTGCTCGATCCTAATCCTCGCACTAAAGACCCACGCATATCTCAAATACTCCCGACCGTCAAGTGTTCCACTTGCAGCAAACCAGTTCCCCTCGATCGACTTGGCGACCACATCTGCGCACCTCTCTTGACCTCGTCCAATTCCCCCAGCGATACCAAACTTTCACCACCCCCACTCACAGTGCAGACAAGCCCTTCACCTCCGAGTCCAACGCCGAGTAGTCCAATGAACGCGCTTTTTTCAAGGAGGCCCTCCACGAATCAACGAGATGTGCGCGTTCACGACGGTTCCCGCCTCAGGAGTGGCACCAGCTTCACCTCTTCGGTGCCTTCCAGGGGCACCACTCCGAGCCCAGCTCCTTCAAGAGCTGGCGTTCGCAGCCCAGCACCCTCGATGTCATCCTCTCACTCTCAGCGGGCGAAAAGTCCATTCCGTTCACCCTCGTCTCCGACGCGTGGACCGATCTCGCGGCCAGAGCTCATTACGAACGTCGTCGTCCCCGTGAACCCCCGACCTGGTCTGTCCACGCTCGACGCGCGCTCGTCCTCCACCCACCGACGCCCCTCCATCCCGTCCTCCCCGCTCGCTCACTCTCCATCCCCACACAGTTTCCGCGATCCGCGTCCGGCGCCGATGCCCCCTCCCCACCCCCCCATTCACCACCCCGTCCGGTCCGGTCCCTCTCCTGGCCCGTCGGAGTATTCTTCTCTACAACGCTTCGCGTCACCAGAGGTCGACACCAAGTCGGGCGGCGTGGCGGGCATGGCTGGTGTCGGACGCAGAGGCTTCGCGGCTGTCGCTCGCGCTGCCATGTTCGCCACTTCTCATATGCCCCCCGTGCACTCGCCAACGCCAACAGCAGCACCGATGCCTGCTCCCTGGGTCCCCGCGTCGTCCCCTCCCCGAGGTATGTCGTCATTCATTTCATTTTACATGTATTGCCCGTTAGACGCGCATATACCCTGCTCGCACTGTGCTTCTTGGCGCTTCAGAATTGCCTTCTCTCGGCGTGGTCTATGTATAACGTGTAATTTATGACTTGATCCTTCCCAGCAGCGCCACCGATGCCGTATTCGCCCCCTGCCCCTCTTGCCTCGAGTTCGCTTCCTCCACCTCCTCATGACTCCCGGTTTCCTCCGAACATTCCCCCGCCGCCGCGTCCACCCTCGTCTACCGTCCCATCCGCAAATCCCCCACTACACCGGCGTGAGGGCAGTGCAAACCCCAAACCTTCGTCGATACCTTTCCCTGTCAAATCACCCGACCTTTCCCAACCCTCTGCTCCATTCGGACCCTTAACACCTACCTCTCCCTCGGGACCCTCCTTTTCTTCTGACAGGTCCTCTCAGAAAAAGGCCTCCATCTCTGGAGATACGATCAAGGTCATGACACAAGATGACGTGACCTCGTCGTTCCTTGGTCATGCCTCTGACGACGAAGGATCTGAGTTTGGTGGGCTTGCGTACGCCCAGAGCGACGAGTCAGATGACGACGCGCTTCTTGCGCGTGGAATGGGTCGTACATCCGGTCGGCTGCACCATAGCCCAACTGTCTCGTCGACATATTCAGACGATCAGATGCGAACTGAGCCAACTTCAATGGAGCACGACCTTGACTCGGCTCTAGCTGCACTGTTACGTTCACCAACGTCCACGGATACACCACTGTCACCAAGCTCTCCCTCCTCATCCTTGCCTCGCGCGTCGAAAACCCCGATGCGCTCCTTGACGACGGTTGCGCAGCGTGAATCGTCCACACTGGGGGGTACCATCCCTCGACGTGGGGGCACGATCTCTGGTGCAATTGGTGGTGGCTCGTCCGACAGCTCGAGGAAGGATAGACTGTCCCAAGATTCGACTGCAAGCGGGCTGGATAGGCACCGCGAGAAAGCCATGACGTGTATACGGTGCTCTAAGAACATCGAGGATAATAGATGGATCCGCGTGGAGAACGGGAAAGGCGTGTTGTGCGACAAATGCTGGAAGAATATGTACTTGCCAAAGGTATGGACATAGTTGGCTCTCGTCTTGGTTGTCGTCAACTCATGATCACCTCAACAGTGCCGTCGCTGCAATATGCCCATAGAGAAGCAGGCGGTGTCATCTTCAGACGGACAGCTCAAGGGGAAATATCACCGCGACTGCTTCAACTGTCACACATGCCACGTGAGATTTCTCTGCCCTCCTTCCTAGGTCATATGCTTACCAGTCACGCATGGGGTCAGAAACCGTTCCCCGACAAGACATTCTACGTCTTTGACGGGAAGCCGTTCTGTGACTATCATTATCACGAGGCAAACAACTCTCTATGTGCAGCACCCGATTGCGGGCAACCGATCGAGGGACCTTGCGCCGTGTCGCACACGGGCGAACGCTATCACATTGAGCATCTTACCTGTGAATATGAAGACGATGGATACGGGGAGAGATGCGAAGAACGTCTCGTTGATTACTGGGAAGTTGAAGGGCGCATGCTCTGCGAGCGCCACATGCGGCAGGTGACCGAACAGGATATGATGGACTCGGACGTCGGGATGGACGAAAATAGAACGAACGCGGACGCGAGAGCGATGAGGCGCAAGACACGGTTCATCGACATCGCTGGGCTGCGTTGAGCCCACACGAGTCTCTTTTGTTGCATCCGATGACCCTTGGTGCATCGATATATGAAACAAGTTGGACCTAATCACACTCGAAGCTGCAAATCTGGCCGTAACCCCTCCCCATCAGATGCATCACCCGACCCACACGACTTTTGTCACGATGCGACGTATTTTGGACAATGGATCATCTATCATGATAATTGGATTCATCTACCTCCGGCTACTTCTTGGTATCTATTTCATTTCATGTGATATAAACGGAGGACTAGACATTCGGAACGCAATGGAAACCACCACAATTAAACACAGACACCTAAATACCCCCTTTTTGAAATACCCCATTCTTTCCCTGTGCTCTATTTAACGACCGCATTAGGTCACCTATTTCGTTGCCAAACTACCAAATATCCTTTACAGTTCTTGGTTCCGTGATAGAGACAAGGTGTATTACTCGTTCAATATACGTATATATATATAGTCCGAATCCTGGTATAGTTTGAGCTATTCGCGTCCGATTTCAACCACCAAGCCATAGCAACCGCTTGACGCCATATTCCATCTTTGCATACATGCTGGTCATCTTCTGTGCCTCGGCCAAACTAAGTCGTCGTCAACCAAAGATAAGTCAGGCATGACAGGACCAAGAGAGAGAGAAAGGGAAAATTTGAACAGACCTTACGATGGCTTCCCTCCGCACAGAAGGCACGTCGCCTTGGCCCTGACCCTTCGCCGTGACTTTGCCCAAATCGGCCCCAGGCTGTGCATGAGCGTGGGCGGCGTGAGCATCGGCACACGCGTGCGCGATGGCGTCCACCATGAGGTCGACGGCCTCCTGGCATGTGCTCGTGCTCGCCAAGTCGTCCGGCGCAGACTCGACGATGAATCCCGTGCCTTCGCGCCGCGTGCGTGCGGGGTCGATCGGGAGGGCCTTGAACGCCGCAAAGCTCGTGGTATTCCCCGCGCTCCCCGGCTCGGGAGAGAAAGGTGAGGAAGGTGACGCCGTGCTCGAGAGCAGGCGCGATAGACGGGTGGTGGTGATGGACGGCGTGCGCGAGAGCGGTGGTGGTCTGCGCTTCGCGGAAAGAGGCTGTGTCGTCTTCGGGGTTAGCGCCGACGGCGGGGATCGGACTGCAGTAGACTTGTTCGTGCTTGGTGAAGCTGCCGATGGCGGGGACAGGGAACGTGGTTGAGTCGGAAATGTACGAGTTCGAGGAGAGAGTGGGCTCGGTCTTATTGGTGTGGTTGAAGCGCCGGGCCCGCTCGTGAACTTGCTGCTGTTGTTCGGGGAAGCGAGGGGCCCGCTGGGTGAGGACGGAACGTCGACGCTGTTGCGCAGGGAATAGCTAGTTACGCGTGTGCGCTGACGCACGTTGCGCCACTCGACGACGAACCCTGCATTTTGAACGGGGTCGCGAGACGCTTCCTCTAGAGGAGAGACTATGTATGCGCCTATAATGTTATTGTGAGTAGACGCAGAAGCACCGAGATGAATGGATTAACCTTTGGTGATAGACACGATATCTTGAAGGGGTATACTCGTCGAAACCTTGACTTTCTCTAGGTTGTAGTCAAAACTCTGAAAAACTTTGAGCAACGGAACAGAGCCTAAACAAGATCTAAGCTTACTATGATATATAAGGCGACTTTGGACTATGAGAAAGGTCAGGAGAGCGAACCTGAAGAAACCTTAAATAGACAAACCAATAGTAGCACTTTCTCTTCGAACTTCTCCCCGAGCTTTGTATTAAGTGTAGTCGGAGAGAACAATGTCCAACCGGACAATAGTGTTTCCCCCTCTTCTAAAACGCGCGACACACAGGTTGCGATGGCCTCTGCTCGAATGTTCGACAATCGGATGAGTTCGCGCGGATCAGTTGATTGCAACTTCAACAAGAACTCTGAGAAGACTGAAATAGTTCGGAATCCAAGCATGTAGTCTATGACGACCTGACAAAACCAATCACTGAATGTCGAGGTGTACATCCTGCGGGTGTAAGGATGAGCACAGGCGAAGCAACAGAGCCGAAACGACGGAGTGACCTTGCCAAGGAGTTGATTCCGTCATTCAATAGACCCCCAAGATCACGCTTCCCAGTTCTGTTCGTCAGGAAGAAAGAATTAAAAAGGACAGAAGTGATCAAGTAGGAGGTTAGGGACGGTACCGCGTAAAGTCGCCCTGTTAAAGCGTTGTCAGTATTTCAGGGATATAATGACGATCGGTCACTGACCTTTAGGGCCGAGGTCCCAGCACTGTCCCTGGATGAGCATAGGTGGATAATATGGACAATGACACGCACTAGCATCGACTGATAGCGTCTCCGTTATTCGCCCACACTGACGATCGGTCAACATCCAGACGGTGAAGCGAATGCTTAACCCAGTGTCGTACCATCGTTAAAAACGACATCCATTTCCGTACGACCGTGTTCAGAAGGGTTCAAAAAGGCCAGGGCGAGCAACTGCCTGTTTAGAACGTGCCGAGCGAACGCGGACTGCATGGTTCGTGAGCTCACAATAACAAGAAGGTGAATGATATGACTTGCCTGCACGACATTCGTCCGGTCCAAACAATCAATGCAGTTCACCCGGTACACGCCTTTCTGTTGGGACAACACGACTTTATCGGATATCCACAGAAAACTGGCACAACAAAGTGATTTATTAAGATTGAAAATCATCGCCCCGACTTTTGCTCACCCTTGAGACTCGAACAACCGTTCGAGCTGGTCGATAAGCTTCGAGATGTTCTCATATCTGCCTGCTTGTGAGGCACATAACAAAACAACATGAATATATGACGTACTTCATGCCCTTTGTCTCGGCATGAAAGTCAAATTCGCAGTATCTTCCGCACCGTCAGTGGGTTCGGGGCCCACGATTCATATGACACATACTTGATATCGGACACCTGAGCCTCCTCGACGCATTTACGGTATGCGCTGGTGATCACTCCTTCCTTTCCATGTTGTTCTGCTAGGTTCACGATGGTCTATAGTCCTGGCGTCATTTAAAGTGATTTACCTGTTATATCAAGATACATACATGAGGGCCGTACGTTGGCAACGTCCGCTTGAAATGACGAGTAAGTGCACGAAGGTTTTGTTCGTGCGTTACATCGGGAGATAACTGAGGTGGCGGTTTTACGCCAACACCCGACTGTGTCCAAAACAATGGAACTATTGACAATGAGCGTCCTGGCGTGCCCGAAATAAAGATGACCCACTAGACCCTCTAATCTGAACGTAGCTAAAGACGTTGGTGACGTTCTCTCGCTAGAGACCAGAAAGCTGGAATTAGTACTATGTCGAGGCACGCTGGGCACCACATACTTCCACTCTTGTGATTGTCTCCGTTTCAACGAAATTGGCGACATGGGCAGCATCATCAACACCTCGGCGCTGATACCGAAGGCCAGCCCGATCTCGAGATCGTCGAGACATGATGATATAATCTACGTGAGTGGTGTCCCCAGGTTCCGCAAGCCCAGTATCCTGAGGAATTGAAAACGAGGCCACCTGGAAGAACCCTTGCACGAGTGGCAATACGTACGAATCTAGCTAGTAAAGTTGGGTGTGTCAATGGACGCAAAATCCGTGAAATGAAACGGCTGGGTACTTTGCAATCGATGAACGGCTTTGAGAGGTGTTCATTCCACCAAAATTGGCGATCCACCCGATGCCATAGTGGATGGGTCGGTAACGGCTCTGACAAGACATCAACTTTCTCGCCGTGCGCTGCGGACTGCGCCGATATATCCAGAGCATTGAGTTCAGCGAGCAGAGCGTCCTGTTTCTGGGATTTAGCAAGTTGTTCCTGTTTATGTTGCAAGGAATGCGTTATATCTGGGAACAGTGTGGTGGGCAAAATCTCTTCAGTGGGATGTGTATCGGCGCACCGAAATCGTATGCAAAATACATCTCTCCCTTGGCGAATTCCTTGACAGTTTGTCGAAGGATCTTAGCTTCTAACTCGGTGTACTTTTGACTCATGGTGGCGGGGGAAGGAGCCACAGTCTTGATGATGCTATTCAGTACTTCTTGAGGTTCAGGCATGTCCTCGTGGATCAAAGAGTCCAAAGGCCGAACTTCTTCCTCATCCGCTGATACACGGGAAGACTCAACATCCGGAGTCTTGTCACTGTTCTTTTTGGACGACTTGCTCCAGAACGACAAACGAGATGCCAGCACTTTCGCGACAGAAGCCGCAGAGGGTTCGGACGATACGGAGGAAGCGACGGATGCCACTGAAATGGGAGACGGCGACCTAGTATCGACGACGGGGAACTCGTCATCGAGCACGGGGCTCATCACCTTGATCTCGGGTTCTTCTAAAAATTTGACTCGGTTCCCCACGTCGTCAGCAGACTCGGACCCGGTGTTGTCGCTGGAACGATCCCAAGATGGACTCATGACAAGGGACGTACGGGCCTTTGCGGCATTGCTCCGAGCGACGGCGCTGGTCGCGGAGATGGCTTGTTGAAACCCACCCAGAGGAATAGCCGTGACGCCTTTGACGACGTAGACTTTGTGCCTCTCATCAAGTACTAATCGGCGAAACTGACCTTAGCATCAAGATGTAAAGAACGAAAGTGCTCACCGTGTCCAACGTCCAATCTGGACGTAATAACGAGCAGATAAGATTCTACGTAGAAATTAAGAAAAGTTTCGATGGGAGGGGAGGATAAGCTACCGGCGAACAAGTCAAGGATGCCAACGATGCCGTAGACTATCACGGCTAATGTCCAATTGACGCCCGGCGTTGGGACGGATCCTTGAAATTCCTTGATCTCTGGCACTTTACCCCAAGCAATACGAACATAGTGGTCTGATTCGCCTTGATGAGCTACGTGTGGTCTCAGAAGGAGTCCATCTTGCGTAGGCAAGACAGCGATGTGGTCGTATGGTCGGGGGTGAGAAGTTGGAGGTACAAAAGCCTTCGGGGGCGGTGGAGGCTTGACTACATTATTTTGTGCGGGCGCAGCAGACGTTGAAGCTGAAGGTTGACTTTTTGGCGACTTTGAAAAGAGACGCTTCATAAGCCACAGTGCGTTATCGGAGGACGAGAAGCGTTGTTTATCAGTAACATCCAAATTAGGAAGCACTTTTGATCTGAGAAAGAAATACAAGTGTGTCCCTACAGTACAAACCGTATTGTATCTACGCTGGAACTGGCTTGGCGAGAACAGACCACCGACTATCCGTACGAACATCGTAGCCATACCCACCACCAGGTGCACCAGGTACCGCACCAGGGCCCTCGTAGTGCATTTTGGTAATGTCATAATTGCCTGGCATCATGTGAATATATACCAGGAAACGCAATGGCAGCGAGGACGTACCAATGAAGCTCCAGCCATCCTCCTTCACGTGGTACAGGTTACAGGTGTTACCGGAGAAAGCATCGCGGTGGCCAGCAGCATAAATACTCCTCCGTCCAAGCTCCTGAGCCTCCTCATCCGTCATGTCCCACCGGTAGCCCTGGTCGAGGACACCATACGCAAATGTACTACCTGAGCCAACGGAAAACATATCGCCTTTAAGACGGGAACCGTCCGAATCGACGTAGAAGATAGCAGGACCAGTTTTATCCCAGCCACAGATCATGGTACCCTTGGCGGATATGAATCACGACCGTTTACAATGAGAAACGAGAGAAGCACACCATACTGAGCCCCATGCCCTTATAGCTGTAAACGAGGTTGCTGAGATACTTGGAAGCAGCTGCAACAGATATCCGTTCCCGGTTCCTCAACTCGTGCAACCGGCACTGGATGCCAAGATACGTTTCCCAGTATTGACAATCGGCTGAACATGGTATTAACATCACATATGCGACCTGAGATTGCATGAAGACACACCTGCACCACCTGCCATCGTTCCAAGAAGGTATGGATTGATCTCGATCACCTTCTTCACCGTGCCGGACGCTAAGTAGAGAGGATGAATATGAATCCCTCTGTCGCCATGAGAACCTTACCTATGTAGCTTCCTGCAGTAGCGCGGGAGTCCACAGCTACGATGACTCCGCCTTGAAACCGGAAAGCAAGGGTGGTGGTGCCGTGCTGAATCTTAATCTTGCAGTTGGGGTCGGCATGATCATCGGTATGAAGCCGCAGGAATGCCGAGGGCTAGAACAATGAACGTAACGCGCTATAAGACGATGGCTGGCAGGAAAAGGTGTTCGCTGGGACGCACATCTGGCACGGCAGGGATATTGAAAGAGTGTCCATGAACTAACTGACCATATCCGGCTTGCGAACCCCACATGGCATCTGTGAGGCCATCTTCTTCAGCGATGCCTTTGGCCCTCCGAATCTCGCTATCTGCATCGGTTGTGGAGAACTTGCTAACAAACGAGTTCATGTTGGCCGTTCTGTAAGTTAAGCTTGATGCACGCCAAAGTGCCGCGTCAGCCTTGATTCGCGTCCTCTTTGTTTGACCACGTTTGGCGTACTGTTGTTCCGACCACCGATCGAATCCTACAAGTCCTTCCACACGGATTAGCAACATGTCTGGCATCTGTCGTCCTCGACTTGCTGAGGAAAGGAAGCAATGGCGGAAGGATCACCCGTTCGTATGTATCTCTCCGTCCGCAGAGGTGTTGACAGGCCTTAATCAGTCAAGTTTACAGGGATTCTACGCGAAACCTACTAAAGCTCCTGATGGGTCTATGAATCTCTTGGAATGGGAGGTCGGTATACCCGGAAAGGATGGGGTGAGGGATTTGAGGTGTGCTTTAGATGGCACTTTGACAAATTAATTGATCTAGACTCCATGGGAAGGTGGGCTCTACAAACTGGCCATGACTTTCCCTGAAGGTGCGTGGGTGATTCGCAAACAGCTTCGAATCTTGCCACTAACACTGTTCGTTAGATTATCCGTCCAAGCCTCCTAAATGTACGCGCGGAGCCCAAGTAGGGCTCATAGTTGAACTTATCTCATCACCCAGGTAAATTCGTGCCAGCACTATTTCACCCGAACGTATACCCTTCAGGGACTGTTTGTCTATCTATACTTGACGAGGAGAAATCTTGGAAGCCTGCTATCACCATTAAACAGGTGGGTGCTCAGAAACGAACTCCCGATAGCGAGATCTGAATCCTCTTTTCAGATTGTGTTAGGTATCCAGGCGTTGTTGAATGATCCGAATGTTAATGATCCAGCCCAGAGTGAGGCATACACTATGTTCAAGTGAGTCGTGTTATAGCTACTTGGAGGTCTATTCACCAGCTCCCCTCATAGGAATGACAAGGCGGCTTATGAGTATGTCTCATGTTCTTGGCTTGGACGAGATTCCACGTATGCTGATAACAACGGTCTGTTATTAGGCGTAGGGTTCGACAGCAGGCCCGCGAGAACGTCCCGAAGTAATACTTAACCCCACCTATTCCTATTTGCTGTCTATCTGTCGGTACGCGTAATTAGTGCACTATCATTGTATCCATCTCCTAGCGTATAGGCATTTTCGTAAGCTCCAACCTAAGTCGGGCATTGAGACACGAAGCACGGGTGTAGATACGGAGGGAAAGACTAAATTTTGTATTGGCTATTACAAAGGATCGTACATCTTATACCATGATCTTGTCGATGGCTTTTTTGACCGTTTGTATCTGACTCTGTAGCTCCCGCTGCTCGTTCGTAGTGACACTTGCAGCGATGACAGGCCGAGTGACACCACAAGCACGTCCCAGAGCTGCCTTGGACTCGATGAATACGTAAGGGACATTCTACAAGGAAGCCATCAGTGATAGGCACCAACAAACGAGGCAAAGCGGGCATACTTTCTCTTCGCAGAGCAACGGAAGGTGAAGCAGAATTTCCAGTGGCTCGGTGTCAGCCGTCAAGATGATGAACTCGGCTATGCCACGATTGAGGGTCTTCGTAGCTGGGACAAGTCGTTTTAGTCGGCAATTTTCGACGAAAGCTAAGAGGCATACCTTCATTCGCCCCTTTCTTGAGCTGCTTGTACGTTGACGCCTGCTGCACCAGATCAAGGATCTGGACATGATATGGTTGGAAAGGTGTCGAGTTGAGCAGAAGAGGGTCATTCGCACCTGATTGTTCAAGTCGGCAGGTGCAAGAGGCCAGGCTTTTCCTCGGGTATTGGGATCAGACATTCTTGAAGCGGCTGTTAGGGAGATGACCTCACGCGTGCTGGATCCTTGGTCGAATGAGAAATATGCACGAGTCGTGCGTGGTGGAATTGCCG
>Ga0307510_10003917_pt1 | contig 17454 bp, 12 predicted proteins | sample 12_EM_MG_FD_207224 | JGI IMG/M metagenome (GOLD analysis project Ga0307510, IMG submission 207224) | Populus trichocarpa ectomycorrhiza microbial communities from riparian zone in the Pacific Northwest, United States - 12_EM | ecosystem: Host-associated > Plants > Roots > Unclassified | place...
GCTATTTAATTACCTGTGCTACGCTACTTGTGGGATTCCAAGATATTTTTTAACACAATAGAATGAAGAATGTGTTGGTATTGTGACTGTATTTTCTTGCATCACGAAAATGACTGGGTGTTTTTTGTATTTTTTTATGTAATTATATGACAATAAAAATAGATTTTCATTATAAAAAAAATATAATTGTTAGTATAAATTCGCTTTTTTTACCAATATTTTTTTAAAAAATTATATTTATTTTTCTTTAGCTGAGTGGTTTACTGCATAAAAACTGTAAGAGTTTTTTAACAATTTAAAATAAGTCAAAAAACAGTATTTCTTTAATTAAAACTTGTTAAAATTTTAATAAAATAAAGCAATAAATAATGAATTGATAATTTTGATGCAAGTGTATTAAAAGGATATAACAAAGCTAACATTGAGAAAATTTATATAATTTAATTTACAATAATTTTTTTTAAAAAATAAATATTTTACATGCGTTTAGAAAATGTTGTATATTAGGTACACCTATAAATTGCTAATGTTATAAGACACTAATATTATTTAAAAATAACAGTATAATTAGATAATTATTTAAATAATTTCATTTAAAAAGAATTAAATTAAAAAATTTATGAAAAGAGAAAAAAAATTGAAGGGTAAAGCAATCATGGGCTAGAAAGTTAGAAACCCAGGGTAATGACCTAAGTTTTGTTTTCTAATCCATTAGACTACGTGTCACCTGACTAGATAGACAATATGTCATTTATTGTTTTTATTTGCCAGTCACTGGAGTTGGCTTCAGTTAGAAGAGTGGTCCAAGTTTTTTTATCCTAAAACCCTAATATCAACTATATATATATATATATATATATATAAAATGGTGTGTTTTATTTAAGATTATCTTAATTAATTTAATTTGATAAATGTAAAATATTTTATTATTTTATTTATATATTTTATTTAATTACAGTTGACAATGAAAAAAATTTTACGAACTCCCTAATAAGAGTTAATCCTCGACTCTACAACTGACCCCATCGCATTCCGACTCTGTTATGTGATGTCCAAATAACAGAAGCCGGGGTAGAGAAAACCAAGGCGTAGAAAAGAATCATACATGGAAGCATTTCATGTTAAAAAAAAAATTAAAAAAATAAATAACACAGGCAAATACTATCAACTTGTGCTAGAATCTCGCCATCTCCAATCAGTACCATGCCTTGTATTCTAACTGTGACTTTCTTCAGTTTATTCACTGTTAATACACAATGCGCTTTCTATTGTATACAGCATCTCTAGTTGTACTATTCATACCTAATAATCGGCTCTATGTATTCTACAAGTTTCCTCCCCCACCATTTATCTTTCCTTCCCAGGCATTTTTATCTGGGTTTTCATAAGCAGCTACTTCATCTTTTATTTGAATTCATTTCTTCTGATTTAAGAAGCTGGATTCTCCGGCGTAGTCTTCTCCGGTGCTCGTGTATTTTCCAAAGGCCATGCCCCAATACAACAGCCGAGTATATGCCATGTGTAATGATGGGGGCTAGAATATTATTTGTCTGCCAAACAATGCAACAGATTGTACATACAAATCTATCAGTTTGAGCCTCTGAAACAAATTGGTAATATAGGATCAAGTACCTAGTTCAAGACTTCACCTGGATCCATTCAAAACCTAGATAGAGCGCCAAAAGTCCTTCCAGGAGGGGAGAGTAGATCTTTTTCATTTGCCTCCTCTCATACCAGGCTGCGGTGCAAATGACAGAGCATGAGCTAATGCATATTTGGTTTGACCAACCAGTAAGACCAAAAATATGCAGACTTCTTAGCATTTCTTCCGAGCAACATGGAAAGTCATTATGCTCTTCTAAGCTGTCAAGAAGATGTAGGACTAGAATAGTCACCAGTTATTTGCGAAAGATTCCTAATGACCTCACCCACTCAAACAAGGATTTAAAACTTATATGCGCACTATGCATGTTTCAATGTATCAAAATGAGCAGTGACAGTCAGTAATTGGAGGTTTCCATGGGACGAGATTATCAAAACATATTTGGCAAAGTAAACCAAACATATCGATTTTCACTCGTGTTAAACGGACTTGTCACTGCAAGAGACTTTCTAATAATTTCTTTTTTCTTTTTTTTCAAAAATGAAAGGAATAGCAGAAATAAAGTGATTTCCCAGCTGACCAAATATACTAGGATTTCAAAAGCCATAATTCCAAAGAACTAGTACTGAACTAAGCTTCTATGCCAAGTCAAGAGGTGAAACCTGCAAATAGCTTTTTCAGATCTTCACGCCCAGAGTAAGATGGCAGAACTGGTGCAACTACATAAGTAGGATCTGTAAGAAACAGAACAGACCTATGAATCAATCTGCAATTTAAAGATGAAAATAAACACTCCTTTGAGAAGAGTATCAACCTTTTGGGGAGGTAGCCACATAATAGAGGGATCCAGTAAGAACGGCTGTTAAAACAGCTGCAAATGCCTGGGCAAATGGGACAAAAGGAGGCAGCACACCAGTCTACAAATGTAGAAACATAAAAAATTTAGTTGCAAGGCAAATTTCATTACCAAGGACAGGGAATAAGTTCAACCACATACCAGCGATGCCATTCCTCGAGCATCTTCCATCAAATTGGTTCCCCTTAGAAATATATCAGCCAGTGCTCCCTGTGTAGTAATTAAGAAAAGATGAAAAAAGTACGAATAATTAAGTATTTCCAGTAGAGAAGTTTTCTTGTTATTATTGTTATTTAAATCTTCCACCAAATCCACCTACAGGGGATTTGGGGATTTTACTTTCAATTATGCCTGGAATTGCAGGTCCTAAACCTGGATAAAGGAAGTGACTTGAACCCACAGGGGATTTGGGGATTTTCTTTAATTCACTAATCAGCATGAGTAGGAGAATATACCTGAACAGCAGCTCGATAGAAAAGCTCCTCTCCCACGGAACTTGCAGCAACAATTAAAATAAACTGCAAATTGGGTCCAAAATTGAATCAAATTCATCTTACCTCATAAAGACAGTGATAAAATATATATATATATATATATATATAATAATTGTCAACATTTTCTAAGGCCCCATTTGTTTTATAGAAAATAGTTTCCTAAAAACTACTTTCTAAATTTTCTGTATTTGTTTGTTATTAGAAAAGTTGATCAACAGAATTTATCTTGGTTTCTAGGAAAATGTTTTCCTTTTATTTTGAACGGAAAACACTTTTCAGAAATTATAAAAAATTCAAAAATATCTTATTATTTGTGTATATTTTGTTTTGAAATTTTTTTTTTCAATTTCATCCCTTAGAATTTAATTTTTATACCAACTTTGGTTCTCATTTTTTTTATTGTTATTTTATTTTCTCTTATCATTTTTTTAATTGAAGTTTATTATCTATCAGATTTGATTCTCATTCTTTTAATTGTTATTTACTTTATTTGAAATGATTTATGAAATTGAATTTTTTTTTATTTCATCATCTCTCAACTTTTTTATCTCTCATATTTGATCTTCTTTATTTTTATTACTATTTATTTTATTTGAAATAATTTATAAAATTAAATTTTTTTTTTAATTTCACATCCTTCAACTTTTTTATCTGGTAGACTCAATCCTTGTTCTTTTAATAAACTTAGAAAAAATAAAACATTAATAAATTATTTTTCGGTTTATTTTTCGTGACAAAATCAAATTCTAACTCATTTTTTATAACACTACAAACATCATAAAATAATTCACTTTTAAAAAAAAATATTTTCCATAAAAACTATTTTTCAAAAAAAAAAACTTTACAGCAAACAAACAGAAAAGGTTTACCTGCCAAGGCGACATCCCATAAAAGAAATTCCGAAGTTCCTCGTCCTCCACATCTCTAATGGCACGAGCATGAGGCGACAACTTCACGACTTCATCCTGTAGCCATTTCAAAAAATAAACAAACAAACAACATTCGAAAACTACAAAAGGGTTCATTACTTAACTAAAACCAACTAATAACAGGATTCCACTTGTCAATTTTCTGCCCGTCAAATAAAAACATTCAAAAGTTTATTCAATTACCAGCTCAAGTTCAGCAAAAACAAGAAAGAATGATGAACAAACTAAATAGTATATTTATTTTTGAGGAAGAAATTAATTGGAGTAGTAAAAGCATACATCTAGTATAAAAAGAAGGGCCATGACTGGTGGAGCTGCATATCCAAGCCCTTCAAGAAATGCATCCAAAGATGGATTAAAACCTCCCAGGCTATCAATTCCAGTTATTGAACATATAAACCGTCCTGCCAACGCCATTCCTCCATATATACCTGCAATTCCCAATTCGAATTAAACTAAAAACAGGCGCAACGGGTCATAAAAAAATTGAAAAACAGGTGAATATAAATAAATAAAACTGACCGATCCCATAACAGAGTCTAACAACAGCACCGATTTTCTCCCACAAAGGAAAGTCAGAAGCAGCATCGCCAAAGCTCTGATCAAATGTAGTCACTTCCATAGCACTTCCAGTGAATCTCCTCCTTTCTCTCTCCTCGATTCCTTCACTACCAGCACCCGTTCTCTCTGTAGATGCTTTGCTGCACCGTATTTGAATCCTATTGACTCCATTTTCTCTCAAGTTCAATCTCCTTCTACTAGCCGGAAGGTCACTGGTTTTAGAAAACCAAGCACCGACTCTAAACGACGTGGTTGCAGTTGCAGTTGCAGTTGATGAGTGGCTCGGTGTTCGGAAAAGTAACGGCAGCTCCATTAGCCGGTATTTCGGTCTCCGTTTCCGTCACGAAGCATGGCGGTCTGTCTCTCCCCCCATCTCTCTCTCTCTCTCTCTCTCTCTCTGTGACACGCACAGGCTGCTGTGATATTTGTGTTTAAAGGATTTGAGAGGTCAATGGGTGGTTTTGGGGCGTTGGATTTCGTGATGGGGAAGTTCTCTGTATTCTTATTCCTATTATTTATGATTTTGATATTTTTGTGATCCTTGGATTTTGATTGGTCGAAGGAGTGAGAGGATGTTCGTGAATATCGAACCTGCCAATGAAAGAACGCCACATGGAGATAATGTTACGCCGGATTTATCAAATTTCTGTTGATTAATGTGAACCATTAGTATTATTATTTCTATATTTGTGGTGGTGGTGTTTGTTTATATACCACGCATGCTTTATAGGGAATTTCCCTTAGTGACCTTAGATATTAATGGCAATGCTACCTTCGTCTCTTTTTTATCAGTTGATATATAATGCAAAAATAAAGATTAATTCCATACAGCTATTATATTTTAAGATGACTTCTATATATAATTAATAAGAAATTTATTTTAAGAATATATTTGATGGAAAATCTAAAACAATATACATCTATGCATATCATAAAATCAGATTCCTCGTGGAACAGCCTCACCCTGTTGACTTTGCTGAAAGAGAAATTCCTTTGTATTAGTTCGGCCTTCTTCAGAATTAGGAATTTTATATACAAAACTGTTTGTAGTATAGTTTTTAGACTCGGTTTGGTTCAAGATCCGGGTTTTGAGTTTTAACCGGGTCATTCAAGTCAATTTTAAAAAAAAAAATCAAAACGATATCGTTTTAGTAAAAAAAAAATTCAACGGGTTGCAACCGAGTTTTTGACCTGGTCTGCCGGGTTTTCTATTTTTTCTTTAATTCGGTCTGGTTCTAGTTTTGGGTTCCGGATTTACTTGTTAGGCCGGACCGGGTTTTAAAACTAGAATGTGTAGTACTTATTTTTTTCATTTGGTGTATGAGAGAACTAACAATGAGAAGAGAAACTTTTGTCGCTAGGTCCATCCTTTTTCATTCCAACACAATTTAATAAAAAAATTAAAAAAATATAATATATGTTAAAAAAATTAAAAAATAATAGAATTTAAACACAATTGTTATTAAAATTAGTGATTGTTTTAAAATTCATGAACAGTAGTTAACATAGTTATTAGGGTTCTTTTATATTTTTTTAATATTTAAATAAAAATTAATCTAACTAGCAGGATAGTGCAGATAAATAATCTAGTAATTAATTCTTTCTCCTTTTTATTTTTATGTCTACCGCTTTCTTAATACTATAAGTTTTTGAGGTTACACCTTTTGCATCGTGCTCACGATTAAGTTTTTTCTTTTTAAGAAAATATTGCAAAGGAAATCGAATTCAAGTCTTCAAGTAAACGAAACAGCTAGAGCACAAAACTTCTTTTTTTTTTTCATGAGAGTGGAGGAACAATAGCATTGAAATTGAAATACACAACCAAAAAGTCGATTAAGATTTGGTTATGTGAATTCTAAGGAGTGATTAGGTCCTAAATTTACTATCTAGAGGTCACCAGTTCGAGTTTCACTAACCTCGGAATCACTAAAAACTTATATGGTTGTCAACTTTAAGACCCGTGGGATTAATCAAAATATACGCTAGCTGGCCTGAACACCCGTATTAATCTAAAAAAAAATAGTTATGTTTAACTTAACATTGATTGTCGTGATTTGTTCAAAAAATAATATTTCATAATATGAGAAGATGGACTGTTTTTTTTTTTAAAGACTCAACATGTGAAAAACTAACAAAAGAACTTGAGATCTTCCTCTACCACGCACGGGCATATATCTTATTTTTGTTCTTAAGAAAAAAAAAATTATCTTTTATACCAGAACCACATAACCGAGGCCTCCAGTACAACTACGTGTTTTTCTCATCTGTTTTTAAGAAAGTTGTGTGAAGGGTTTTGATTATTATTTTTGTTGTTGTTGTTTGGTTAGGTGGTTTCTGAGATGAAGTCTTATGAGAATAGTATTGTGAGGTTATTGTTTACAAGGTCGGAACTGTGTTCATGGTACAAAGTTTTCCTTACTCTTTGGAGCGATAAAAGTTCATTTTATACTTATTTATAGTTTTGTCACCTGCTTGTGCTTTTTATGTATTTTTCATGTAAATTATTGGTTGCGAACAAAGTTGTGAAACCTTTTTAAATTTTAATTGACTTGAAATTCTAACCAATATAGGTTAATATTTCAGGAGATTTCGTATAAAATTCCAGCCTGATTCGACAATCGTATTGAAAGTTGTATACAATAACGTAAAATTAATCGGTTTGTGATTTTTTATAAAAAAAATTCAAATTTTATTGTTTAATCCTTATGTAAATCATGTTAATTTTATTGTTCAATTCTTTACGTGAGGGTTTCATTCTCTCCTTGAAAAATTTCATCCTCAAAATTCAGATCCCAGTTCATTCCTGACACTAAACTTAAGTTGTTTTATATATATTATTTTATCTAGATGAAGTAAACAAACAGGTGCTGAATGTAGCCTGTTGTATTACATAGTTAATTACGAGTAAGGTGTAAATGATCATCCATTACAAGACTCTGGCCTTTCACACCGATCTAGCAGCTCTACATATACCACGCAGCCGCCGCCGCCTTGTTAGAGTGTAAAAAAGAAAGATAAATGTGAGGTGGTCCGCATGCGTAAACCAGCAAAATGAACATAGACAACAAAAATCCCAATCAAATCTTTTTGAAGACATCCGTTATAATCATAACTTTTACAACTGGAGAAATACAGCAGAAGTAACACAACTAGACAACAAGCGGAACTAAGACGTTCCTAGGGCAGCCATGGCTGTGTCTAAATCAGTGAGAAACTGGGAAGAAATTAATAAAAACTACTCAAGAAAAAAATAATCTGAACTACACTAAAGAGGAGCTCATCCATGCTTTGTATTCAATCGCACGTGTTAGGATTAGGATTTGACTTGAATATACCATGCAAGGACTGCCAGGTCAGTGGTCCTAAGCACAGTATTGTTGAGTGGGAAGCATTTTCACTCTGGATTTTGGCCACCCCATAGTTGGTACATCTGCATATTATGAATGGGTTGACTAGGGTTACCATAAATTCCAGGAGTCCGATTAACAGGACTGCCACCATTCTCATCCGAAGACTCGCTAGAGCCCCCTCGAGAGGGAGGGCTAGCTGTGGTTAATGGAGCACCAAAATTCAACATCTGGGGTGGGGGTGTTGAGGAAGGTCCAGATTTTAATGATTTTGAATTTGATTTTTTCCCATCTGCAATGAAGCTGCCCAAAATTACCTAGCAAGAAACAAGGAATCCAGTTGAATTATAGATCAAACACAACAATATTTCTGTCAAGCTTTAGCATATCAAAGGTTCCCTGATGCTCAAATGGTAACTGATGACCATCTAACAGTGTATTACAGCCACCTGAAAAGACAAATGATGGCAGTGTGAATAAAGACAGATGTTGGCAGGGTGAATACCTGTACAGCAGAAGCTGCCGTTAGCATTCCAGCAACTCCCCCGCCCAAAACCCGACCATCTGATCCAGCCAGCGACACACTCAAACCACCAGTTCTGCTCCGACTACCATTACTTTCAGAAAGCAAGAAGGAGCCTGATAGAGAAATGATTTCAAAGCGGCCCTGAAAAGAAAATGTCACAAGGCACAGAAAAGTCAGCATTACCACAAGAAGAAAATATTGAAATCATGAAAAAATAAATTTGGGGGAAGGAGAAATTGATTAAAAGCATAAAACGTCCACACCCCCACCCACCTCCAATTGCATATTCAGACAAACACAAATCTAGAAAGAAGATGCAATTACTGATAATAGCAGTAAAAAGACAGGATTTGACATCTAAATCAGATCCAGAATTCCCAATTAACTAGGTGGTGAAGTAGTAAAGGGATTGAGCAGTCAATTAAATCTCAGAATCTCGTGTTTTCACAATATAGACTGCTTATAAGATGAAACTTCAAATCAGGGTTTCGAGCATGTACTTCTGAAAAATGGCGCATCGCTCAATTTTTCATGCTAAAGAATGGTCTTTGACGTATGTCCTTTACTATGACTCATCAGGAGCTAATAGTCAGAAAAACAGAAGATGAGGTCAAAAAAATAATCATTTAGGAGCATAGATTTAATAAGGAGAAGTTTTCTTGCAGTTCATAACTTTGAGGATGCAATATTTGTCATTAGATCTTTCTAAACACATGCCAGAAGTGCATATTTACCAAAGGTCCTTGACCTCCTTGAATTTATGGTGAAGGACTTATGCAATCAACTTTTAGTTCAACGAACCATTTGGTACACAAAGGTAAAATGATTTCAGCGTGTTACCACAAAAGAAATTTACAAGTAAACCAAATAGGTAGTGGCAGTAACCTCTTAGATGAGGAATCATGTCATATTAAAAAACTCGAAAACCCTAAACCTGTTGACTTGGTAATAGCTTCCAATTTCTACCTAGTTTCCATGAAGAATGCAGCTAAGTTGATTAAATTCCATAGATGATGAAAGTAACTTTTGGCATATCAATATTATGTAAATCAACTAGCAATTAGGCACGCTCATCTAGCCTAACAAATGTCATTCACATGCACAACCATGATTAGTAAGCATGTACTTCTTAAGAATTTGGATCAACACCATCTTTTTGCTTCTTGACTTAATACCACAGTTTTTATTAACTTGAGAAAAGAAAAGGCATCCGTAAACACAGCCACAGAATTCTAATTCTCAGAATAACAAGCACATCTAAGGGTGGAAAGTACGCGTCCATGCCCTAACTGATTCAGCTTCCCTTCAGCTAAGTTTTGATTTATTTTGAGGTAGACTTTATCTGTTGCAGCCACACCCTCCAAGCATTCCAAAAGGAGGGGAATGACACATTTACATGGAGTAAATGATTTGCATCTTACTGAAGCATATAAAATGCAAAGTTATTGCATGTCTAGAAAGCACAACATTAGCCTAATGCAAATGTTTGGTGTATTCCCCCATCATCTACAACAGTATTTTTAAAACACTAGAATTTCTTGAAAAAAAATTCAATTCAAGACCCAGGTTACAGATTTTCCTAGTTCTGATTCTACTCCTTGATGCTGGTGAATGAAGAAATAATCTGTTTGGCTAAAATGTGGTAGGAATGGGACATATGGTCTCAAAGCTACAGAATCGATTTCGTTCTCGGAAGATTTCTTGGGGAAGTCAAGCTCAATAATATAAACAGATGTAGAATGATGACTGAGAAAAGGCCATAACCTTGACATATTTCACAAAATGACCTGTGCCAAAATATGAAGTAGAACGATTACACAAGTTCAATGCATACACTCTTTCCTGCATGAAAAGACTTTTAGTATTTCCCATAAAACAAGAACAGCACCATTCAAAAGTCCAAGTTCAAAGATGTCATTTTTGGAAGATTTCTTGGGGAAGCTCATTTCAAAAATATGGTATGCCCATTACTGCCTTGGCAAAAATGGATCCATGAAAGGTAACCTAGAAATGGCTATAACCTTGACATATTTTAAGAACATGACCCATGGCAAAAATGAAGCAGGATGTTTATACAAGTTCAATGCTTACACTTTTTTTTTGCAAGAAAAGATTTTTGATATTTCCCATAAATTAAGAGCAACGCTATTCATAGCCCAAGTTCAACTTCACTGAGACTAATACTTGTGTACTATTTCGTAGTTCGTAAATAAATTTGCAATCGAGGAGCCCCTGCAAACTTTGACCAAAAGACTGTCCAAACCTTGGTTTCCAGCTCCTAATTATACTATCTATTTAGGACAAACACACACACATAGGCACACAAGAGGCATTGTATGAACTCTAACAAGCTCAGTAGCTAGTCCCACATGAATGATGTGTGGTGGTGTGCAAGTAAGGCTGCCAAGGACATCTAAAGTATAACACAGCAATACTGCACACAGCTGGTTCTAATAAGGAACGAAGATGTCAGGGGTATTTGAGATTAAATTATAGCAAGGGAAAGGGGCACTTGACAGCCGTATTATACCTGAATTATCTATATTGTTAGAAACAAATTCTTCTCAAGAGTAAAGGAGATTTTACAGACATCAAAAGTACCTCATATGTCACAGAACCACCAGACATTGCTGGTTGGCGAAGTGTAACATTGCAGATGGCACCATTTGCAGAGAGAATACAAACTGTCCGTGGCCCTTGCTGTGAAAAAGCCATAATCTTTGATGCAATGTCCTGTAACAATGAAGGGGACACTATTTGATGACTCAACATACTTTCAATAGGTTCCCATTTGAAGAGGGATAACAGAACCTTCATAACCACCTCTCCACCAACACATCCTCACTTTTATTTTCAGGAAAAAAAAAGAATAAGAAAGGTGGGGAAAACAGTTATTCATTGAGATCTATGAAGCATGTCAACAATTGAATAAAAAAAAGATAATGTGGTGCTAATTTAAACAATATTTCATTTAGCTACAGGAATTGTAATTGCAAGTCATCAAACTACATTAAGGTGCACTTATTTTCACCAAAAAAAAAAAGAACCAGAATGACAATGAAAATTTGAGGATGAACATACTGAAATTTGAGCAACTCCCATGGGAAATAAACCCACGTCCAGTGCTTTATCTTGCTTGCAAGTAATTTAAAATATGCTGTTCAAAGCTCTCCTTTCAGCAGAAGGCAAGTACTTTGGATGTGGTGTGATAACCAAAAACAGGCACCAGAGAATAAAGTAACCTTATCTGTTGATTGATAGTTTTAAACACGGTTGAATTTAAAAGCACGGGAGTCTTGAACTGTCCCCAAACTAAAATGCTTTGATCCTGAGCTATAAAATATAATCTAACTAATCAAGGACAAGACACAAAAGACTATATTTTTCACACTTGCTGCATTTTTATTCTAACAAACAAGATAAAAAAGCATTGCATCCAAAACATAAATTAAAAAGCTGCACAGATACATACCTCTCCTGCTTTCACCGTAATGACATGCGGTGTAAACCCTACGCCTCCAGTCCCACCTGTCCAACAAGAAAACAAAAATTCTTTCAAAACACAAGCATACATTTCAACAAATATTCAACAAATTTGCACACAATTACCTAAGGCATCAAGCTGCTTCTTCCCAGAACCTGGCGGCCTTCCTCTATGCTTTTTAGAGGGATGCTCAGATGCCACATCAGGCATGACACCGCTTCCGGCTCCACCACTAGAATCGGCTTGACCAGCCGACATTCCTGAATGAATGGGGGTGGGTGACAAACCCAAGGCAATGTTACCGTCAGGTGTGTACTTCCTGGGCCTCCCGCGCTTCTTCTTGGCGGGCTCTATACTAAACCTCATCCCTGAAGAAGATGTGGGCGACGATCCATCAAAAGCACCTTCAGGCTTGGATTGCAGCCGCTGGGCTGACATCTGATTGAAGGGGAAGCCACCACCAATAGCAGCATTCTGAGGAGAGATACTGCGGTTGTTGATCAGGTGAGGAGAAGCGGTTGCTGGATAGGAGATAGGGCCCGGAATCATGTTTGATTGTGATTGTGGTGGTGGTGGTGCATGCGGTGGCTGTAGTTGTTGTGGTGGTGGCTGTGGCGGTGGCGGTTCTCTCGAGTCCATATTTTTTTTTTTTTTGAAAAAAATGTGGGTTCTCTCTTTCTTCTTGGACAGTGGGAAATGTGAACAAAAAATAGGGAATTGAGAGAGGTGTGGTGGTCTGGTGGGTGTGAGATATCTACTGCAGCGACCACAAACCAAGTACTAGTTAGAAAATGGAACCTCACACTTTGTTGAGAGAGAGAGAGAGTGCGCAGAGTGTACAGATGGAGATGAAATAAAAACTAGAGTGAAGCGGAAAAGTAGGGTTTTGGATTTTAGGGTTTTAAAGTGCTTTCTCTCTTCACTTGATGCCCATCAGTACATTTCTTTCTTTCTTTCTTTATGTTTTTTCAAATTTTCAAAGGACATTTTTTTCTTTCTATCTTTCTTTATGTCTTTTTTTTCAAATTTCAAAGGACATGCATAGATATTAAAAGAATGTTTTTTTTTTTTTGGTGCTATCGTATTTTAAAAATATATATATTTTTTAAAAATTAATTTTTTTATATTTTTAAATTATTTTAATATGATGATGATAAAAATAAATTTAAAAAAATAAAAAAATATTATTCTAATGTATTTTCAAGCGAAAAACACTTTGAAAAGCAATCATTACTACAATGTCAAACATTACCTTAAACACCTTAAAACCTAAAAATCACTTGAAATGTCTCCACGAGAAGCTATCCTTAGGTAGTGTTTGGCATTGTGATAACGGTTGCTTTTTAAAGTGCTTTTTGACTTGAAAATAAATCAAAATAATATATTTTTTATTTTAAAAAAATTTATTTTTGACATCAGCAAATCAAAATAATCAAAAAATACCAAAGAAAAATAATCTGGAAAAAAATCATTTTTTTTAAATGCTCATCCACGCCGCAATACCAAACGGAGTCTGCCTAAGTTTTGGTTTTCTACTAGATTATGAATGTGATACTAACACGTCATTTTGGTAAATGAATTGTTTTTCTTTTTGTTCAACAACAAGATTCATATATTACAAAGAAATCTAAAAAAAGTTGGTAAAAACATTATGCAATCGGAGAATACAATGTAGATTGGAGCAATGTTTATTGTCTATTTATATCACGAGCTAGTTTTGTTGTTTGTGTGATTTCTCTACATGTATAAGCTAATTGTTCAGCATCTTGGAAAAGTATTGCGATCCAATCAATACTAAGAGATCCGTTAAAGTTCTAGATGAATTAGTGACAAGACTTGGGGCGTTAAGAGATTCAAAGAGGCTTTCAATTGATTTTTTTTAAGATACATATACTAAGATAGACTCCAAGAAGATATTAAATAATGTTCAAGAAGAGCTTATAGGTGGGCATTTAGAAATTACAAAAAGATTAGAATAAAAATATTCAAATCTTCTAATTTTAACATTTCATTATTGTTTTGGTCATAAATAAAGCTACAAAAATGATTTTAATGTGATCCAATTGCAATGAAAAGTATACATCTATAGCTTTCAAATAATACATGGCATGTCTTCTAATTCATTAATACAAGAGACAACCTTATGTTTGAAGTTAGACTTCGATTTTACCAATAAATTACGAAAAGGACATTAGTCTTATTTAAATTAGTTGAAATATTCTTTTATTTATTTTTTAGTTATTATTAGGCATTAGAGATATTAGGGTCTTTATTTAAATTTGGATTATTATTATTATTATTTAGGTTTATCCGTATTCATTAAGGATATCCTATAGACTTAGGATTTATTTTAGTATATATACTCTTTTGTAGAGATTTTTTTAGAGAAGACTATTTTTTAATAAAAAAAAAATCAATATTCTTACTATTTTTGTGTAGTTGAGTGATTTCCATACCAAGTTCTTGATTGAACTTACAAGCTCTTTGAATGATTGATAAATTTCTTTGTGATTTTATACTACTCGTTCACATCTTTTTATAGACGTAGGGTAAGAGTGATCATTGTATATAACTTTAGTTCTCCAAGGTAAATTTCCATACCAAATTCTTGATTGAACTTACAAGCTCTCTGAATGATTGATAAATTTCTTTGTGATTTTATACTACTCGTTCACATCTCTTTATAGACATAGGGTGAGAGTGATCATTATACATAACTTTGGTTCTTCAAGGTAAATTCTTGTTGGGTCAAGTTGCAAACCATTCAAATCTGATTTTATCATATCTTAAAAGGTGTCTGCATCAAGTAGCCATCAATTCAAAGGTATTGTTAAAAGATCATTAATTCCTAATGAAAATAAATATAGCACTAGCTTATTGGAAACTTTAAAACCATTAATGCATAAGGATTTCCTGAATGAAAGGATCATATATATATAAAGAATGTGACAACATTAAAGGGGGGGACATCATAAAATAGAAGAGCGAAGGGCATACAAGGGATAAATTTGTTTTTTCTCTAATAAGAGTAATTATGCCAAACATAACTTCATCACCAAACTTGATCACAAGTAACCATATCAAGTAGCCTAACTTTTGCTCTTCTCACTTTATTTGTTCAAGTTGCTTTATCAGACAAAATAGTAAGGCAAATCAAGAAAAACAAGTTAGTCTTAGAAAATTCTCATCTGCTATGTATTGTTGGGGCTCTTCGCAAAATAAGAAGTTGTTATGTCTTAAAAGGCATTAACAAGAAAAGTAGTTCAACAATACGATGGAAGCCAACTTAGACTTACCTCATAACAAAAGGTGCTTGATCTTGAGCATGAAGCTCGTTTTCTTGACAAACCGACTTCTCTTTGTTCAACCAGGCTTGTTTGTTTGATGATTTTTTATCATTGCTATTTAGCTACATGAGAGTTTGATAAAAAGTTGAAAATATTATTTCTGTTGTTGTAGTCATTGTTGATCCTAGAGAGAGGGAGTTATGGAATGAAGTTATTTTGTTCTATTTCATACCTTACTTATCAATTCATTTGGCATCCGTAATCAGTGGTTTAGCTTGGATTTTTTTGTTCCAAATTTATTTGGTTTATGGTAGCTGGTAGGTGGCTTCATTAAGATTTCCTAAGTTTTATCTTCCTTTCTATTTGGCGATATGGTTGGATTATGTCTTTGTAAAATTGGTGCAATGCCATCATTATTCATTAAATGCATAATCTACTTGGCAGGTCTTCAATCAATTCTTTGTATTGGGAGAGATATTGGGTTTTAAGTGGGATTCAATATGGAATTGGTTTGTGACAATCTTTTTTTATTACCTCTTGTTGTGTCTATCTTGATCCTGTTTTGTTTTCATTTGCATGGAACTAAATAATTCTTTGTAGTTATTCTGATTTTATTTGCTTTTTGTTTATATCTTTAGTGGGGTCACTTCTTCTTCTTTCATGTCATTTCAAACTCGATTTGGTTGGGCTTTTTGGGTGGGTTTGGTCAATTTTAGCCTTGGACTTTTTATCTATTTCATATTGGTTTTTATAGGAGGGTATATGGTAGATTTGTTTTTGGACTTCTCTCATGGGTTTTATTTGTCTCTCTTTCTCTTCACTCCTTTTGCTATGTTTTTTCTTGGTTTATTTATTTTCAACTATAACGGCTAGTGTGCCTTTTATTTCATTCTTCTTCTTTTTAATTGTTATGTTTTTTCATATGTTTTTTTATTGTCTACTTTTTTATATATATATTCATTATGATGTTGTGTTTCTTTTATTTCAGTATACAGGTTTCCTTTTGGTTATCAGTATTTATGTATTGTTAGGCTTGTAAAGCATAATTGAACATGATACATGGTCTTTAGCTGGGTTTGTTTTATAGTTTTTCATTATCTTATTGTTTCTTTTACTTCTAGTGTTATTGATTTTGTCAGCCTTAATTTTTTTTCCAGTGTTTAAGATTTTCATTGCCTATGATGTCTGGTTGTTATTACTCTTTCTTATTGTTTTTTTTCTTTCTTTTTTATGTTTGTTTTCTTAAATAAAGAATATATGAGGTTATATTTTTATCAGTTCTCTTCGAGACAACTTTGGTTTCTCATTAGATTGTTTTTAAGGTTTGGCATACTTCTTTTTTTTTTCAAAGTTTCTTTGTTAGATGGTTATTGTAACATACAATTGTCTAGGTGAATGTGTTTTTTTTCTTTGTGGTGCATCATAGATTGGTGGTTTTAATTGGTTTAATTGATGGATTTAGTGCTCAATGATGGTTATATCATGGATTAATGTATTTGGTTAGCTTTTTTCATATGAAATATAGAATGCTTTTTCATGAAACATATTGCAGTCATAAACAATGTTTTTGTTCATACTTTAACAATATTGAGTCATTGTTATGTTGTTTTATTGATGGGCCAAAGTATCCTTATTTAGTATATGTTTTTTAGTTGTTGCTCATTTTGATGTCATTTTTTGTTGGGTTTGTTTAACTTGCCTCATCAATATCGATGTTCGTGCTTGATTAACCTTGACAAGGGTTATTGAACCTATGGGTGGTTTACTTAGTCGTTCCTTCTAGCTTTTTTTTCCTTTTTTTATCTCCTAATGATGTCATTTTTACAATTGTTTGTTTGTCATCTTCATCCTTCGGTTGCTTCTATTATTGGTCTTTTTATGTTGGGTTGTCGATGTTTCACTTTTTATATTATACTATTTTGTTTTTGACTTTTATTTTATCTTAGGTGTTTATGATCAATAAAAAGAAAAGGGACATGCTTTTGCTTTTGTCTTTTCATTTTGGGTCAAGTTTGCTTCTTATTTTGGTTATTTAAGTGGTTTGGCATGCTCTTATTTTGTTGCATACTTGTGTAGGATAATTGTTGTCAGAACCCAATTCTGGGTTATTCCCTAAAATCACCTTTTTTCAAAATAAAAATCAAAAAAATAAAATAAAGGCTGGTAATGTGGAGAAAGCAGATCGAAGAGGACTACAAAAATAGAGAAAAATCAAGCTGTAATTTTGAAGGAAATTCAAGGCCTAATTGTACCCCATTGTGCCAAAAAAATGGAGAAAAAAATGCAAATTCAAGGTCAAATTAAATGATTATTGGACGAATTTGCATAAAAATTAAGTCCAATGACATAATTAAATTTTTAATAGGC
>Ga0307510_10003918_pt1 | contig 17450 bp, 17 predicted proteins | sample 12_EM_MG_FD_207224 | JGI IMG/M metagenome (GOLD analysis project Ga0307510, IMG submission 207224) | Populus trichocarpa ectomycorrhiza microbial communities from riparian zone in the Pacific Northwest, United States - 12_EM | ecosystem: Host-associated > Plants > Roots > Unclassified | place...
AGGTACTGTGGCTGTAATGTAATTAGTACGCGTTAAGTGATAGCTGCTATGTATCTAGATAACGGGTAAGTCCGAGAATGCAGGAAAGCGGTAACGCGGACCAGGTATCGTACTAATAAGGAAGGAGAGCTGATATAAGCGAATGCGCGTCGTTAAGTGGTACTTAACTGCGTAAATGCTTGATAAATCGAAGGAGCTGTAACAGTTCCTGCTCCAGCTAGCATGCGATCCATCCTCACATGCCACACAGTAGGGTTCATTTCTGTTCCTACACGTGTTGGTGCAGTGTTCATTTCCGCAGTTGCCACATATGTCCTTCTCTGATGGGCATTCCACAGCTAGGTGTCCTCACCTTCTGCATTTCATGCACTGAATGGGCTCATGCTTCTGTTTGGTTGGCCTTACTTTTGTGCTGCAGATAACAAGGCCGTCTCTAATGAGGATGTTAGCACTATCAGCGGAAGTGAGAGTTATGATAGTGTAGGCGTGTGTTTGCTTGGGTCTCCTTCTCTCCATCGGCTTAATCCATCTAGCTTTGCTCAGCATGTTTTTGTTGAGGTTGTTCACTTCTTCTATCTCTTGCAGATGCTTGCCTTCACTGGGCTTGAAGGTAATTGGGACCCTTGGGACTATCAGATTGAAGGACCTTTCCCTGATGTGCACTTTGGCAGAGAATCCGTTCACAAATGTTTCCTTGTTACCTGGCTCCCTGATCCATTTGGCCACTTCCTTACTGTTCAGTGTTAGGAGCACCGTCTGTCCTCGCATTTTTAGGGCCACGGTGACTTTGATGTCCTTTGGCTTGCTCATGTCCTTGATTCCCGCTATGGTTTCGTTGGCTTTATCCACTATGGCTGTGAGGCTTTTCGTTAAGATGTTGTTGCTATCCTTGTCGTATATGTCCATCAGGATTTGCTTTGCCTTGTGGTCCATATCGTTCAGGATTCTAGGGTCAGCGCTGATCTTATTGGATGGCACCAGCTTGGCTAGCAGTGCATTCCAGTATGAGCTTGTGTCGGAGGCGATCTTATCTGCTGCATCTGTCACTTTGTTGACTTTGCAAGCTAGGTCTTTAGTGTCAGTTTTAGTCTCCTCAACTTCCTTTAGCACTTTGGAGGCATTATCAAGGATTATGCTGCAGTCCTCTTTGACTTTAATGATTTGCTTCTCAAGCAAGTGGTGTATCTCTGCAAGGTCCTTCCAGATGACCACGCAAATGGTGCTCACCTTCTCTTTCTCTTGTCCCACATCGCTTTTGTCTTTTTCTTCGGTCCTTACTTCCACTTCCTTGGCTATTTTTATTACTTTCAGCAGCTTTTGCTTGGTAAGTACGTCTAGCTTTCCGTTCTGGATGATGGCAGCCAACATGTCCGCTATGGTGCTGTATGTGGCCACCTGTGACGTGGCTCCACTGCTCGACTGATCATTTGTGGGGTTGGAGTGATTGATATCACCTTCTGTTATGATCCACCCCAATTTTTCTCATCCTCGTCGGACCCCCTCCTCGTCACCCTATCCATGCCTAAGAGACCACTACCATTGAACCCACCATCCCTACCAGAATTGCCGCCGCTACCACCCAGTGAACCATCCAAACTATCAATGCCCATTGATCAGCCCCCAGTCGAGCCCCTCGTCCCCATCCCATGGAACATCCATCATCGGGAATACTCCTCAATGGAAATGTATCGAGAGCCATCCCCAGTCTCAAACCCACTGGAAGACCCAGACAGTCCTATGGAGGACGCGCCATCCTTAGAGCCAGAGCCATTCATTCCATATGAACCTGACGTTCCTGGAGGACAGACACATACCTTGTCACCAGAAGAGCCCCCTATCGAACCCTGGGAAGCATACCTCACTCAGCCCAGCAGCCCTGTGTCCCGCAAGCACTCCCTGTCACCAACAAGTCCCTCCTCAGCACCAATACGCCAACGCACTAGCAGAGAAGGCAGTTACCAGTCAATCACCCCTCCTGCCTTGTCACCCATGGCCAGCACTTCGCCCCAGAGTCAGGACTACCAGTCAACCTCCCTCAGAGGAGTCACAGACAATCCCTCATCCACGCAGAGCTCTGCAGACGACGCGGATAGCGACATGGCCCTTAATTGGGTCACCATCAATACAGACTACCTTAAAGGGTAGTTGCTTATGCTAGACGCCCATTAGACCAGAACGGGCACGCGGAGATCAGATCTCCTTGGATCAGCCTCAAACCTCGTGGTCGTCATCGCATCATGACGACGCTTCTCTTCTTGGAATGACCCGCCTCCATTGTTCCCCGGTTAAGGATAGATTAGGCAATTCCCTGATCCCTCATTCACTCTCGCTCATTCTCTATTGTTCGACTCATACAGACCGCAGCACTTGTCCGCGGAGTACTATACGATACAGACAGCCCCCTCTTGACCAGAAGTACCTACCTTAGTGATCATGGCCCGTGCGCGGTCATGCCTGTATATAAGCGCCCTGTATTTTGACAGTCAAGCCCTAAGCTTGACTTGATTCTCAATATCAATGTTCTTGAAAGCTCCCCAAGTGCCTCCCCTTTTACCCACTCCATTCTAAGTCGTCTCTAGTAAAGCTAGAGACTCCTCTACCCCTTCAAGTACTCGCCACCAGTTCACTCTTAGTACAAGTCGTACTATCAAGGCCCGTTGAAGCCTTAACACAAGTCAAGCTTTTCTTTCGACACACCAGCTTGGTGAGTAGACAACCACCCCGGACACTCACATCCCCTACCTTCCTAGCACCCCATATGTTAGTGCCGGTGGTTCTGCAAATCCACAACTTTGTGAATCTATTGCATAAGACCTCCCTTACCCGGAGTTGAAAGTCTTGTGTAGGAGGATCAAAGTGCCCTCACGGGTGTTGAAGTGGAGGAGCACATAAACCGAACTAAGGTGTGAAGTTTCTTGGGCTCGTGTCCCTTGAGACGAAGAGGCAGGCGAAAGCCAGACAGCCTTGGGTCATACAGACACATTTATTCCTCCACGTGGAGAAGACCTTAGTTCAAATACATCCACTACACCCATCCATCTATCCTCCTACCCATCCACCCAAAGACATCATGACGACACTCGTAAACAACACAAAGACATATGCCGCGGTTGCCGCTATGAAACGCGCATCCCATATCAAAGACCAGAAGGCCACTGGTAGACCAAAAGGCATCACAACTATAGGACACTCGACCACTGGAGTCGGAGCAATCAAACCGACAAAAGATCAGTTGTACCAGGAGACCACTGGATCATCAATGGGAGAAACAAAGGTGCAAAAGACGCAACCACAGGACAAAGCAAAGGCAAAGCTTCGCAAGGCTCTATATAAGATCTTCGATGTCAAAGAAAAGACGATCATGGAACAGAAGGACCCTATCGAGGTCAAAGCAATTTGCTATTCGGGCGGACGATACAGTGCTAGTCTAGTGACCCGATCAAATAAAACATCATTTATGAAAAATGGAGGTCATAAGCACGTACCACTGCCAGACAAACTTATGAGAAGCAAAGAATGCTTCCATTGCCATAAAAAGGGTCACTACGCTTGTAACTGTCAAGTCAAGCGCCGAATCAATCATGATCAAAAAGAAGTCACAGAAATCTGCTCCATGCGAAGCCGTCCAGATATGGGAATTCTACCAATGGATCGACTTACCAAAAGGATCCAAGAGAACAGGAGCACCAATAGTTTTGACGCTCTCAAGGAAGAAACCTTGAACCTAACACCCTCAGTACCTACCCCAAAACTATTGGACGCAAAAAGGATCAAAGAACTTATAGCAGCACACAAACAAAAGAGCGCACCAACACTATCAGACATAAAAGAAGTCCAGAAATTTGTCAAAGAAAACGCCCATAAATTTGATGAGGCTACACGCAAACAAATCATAGAGCTATGCAAACCAAAGTCGAAGCCCACTGTAAAGCAGTCGGGAGACGCACATGCCTACCCAAAGTTGAAGCCCTCTGCACAGCAGATGGGAGACACACTCAAAGAACAGATCCAAAACATGGATGACGACACAAAAATCAGAATGCTCAATGAGCTCATCCCCAAAGCTGGATTCAGCATCCAGAAAATTGAAGCCCTTGCCAAAACCTTTGGACTAGACAGCGTCTTTGTCAACAAAAGTAACTCAGTACAGATTGAGTTTGCGGTCATCAGCTACAAAAAGGAAACAAAAGAAATCGGCCTCCTTGATACCGGAGCCACTGAGAACTTCATTGACTTAGAAACCGTCAAGAAACTCCGCCTAGGAATGAAGGAACTCCCTTACCAGCGACCCATCTTTAATGTTGACGGAACACCCAACAGACAAGGAAAAATCAGCCACTATTGCGACCTCATGGTTAGCCAAGGAAATCTCAGACGACAATTACACTTCTTCATCACAAACCTAGGAAGAGATCGCTTTCTCTTCGGCTATCCCTGGTTCAAAGCATTCAAACCCGACATTGATTGGGAAGCAGGAACACTCAAAGGACCAAAAGTTAAAGTTGAAACCATCCGGAAAATTACCTGGGACAAGGCACAAGGCTACCTCAAGGAGAAACGACAAAAACAAGAAGACAACGATCTTATCATGGAAACTCACGAAGCAATTATGGAAGAACTCGAAAACCAAAACCAACCCAACATATGGATCGGAAGAACTACCATGGAAGTCAACAGGACTCACAACGCCACAGAAATGGCCCACAAGTACGTGGAAGAACACAAGAAAGAAGAAATCACCCTACCTGAAGAATTCAAACGACACGCCCTCCTCTTCTCAGACGAAGAAGCCAAGAAATTCCCCCCATCACGTCCCTGCGACCATAAAATCGAGCTCACAGCGGAAGCTCCAGCAAAGTTCAATTGCAAAACCTATCCTATGAGCCTCAAAGACCAGGAGGCAGAAAACCAATTCCTCGACGAAAACCTGGAGAAGGGATACATTGTCCCATCCGAATCACCCTACGGATTCAGCACATTCATGGTCCCTAAAAAGGACAGCAAAGAGAAACGCTATATCATCGACTACCGCCCACTCAATGCAGTCACAAAGAAAGACGTCACCCCCCTTCCTAATCTCGCCCAATGTATTGAAGATCTCCAAGGAATGGAGTTGTTCAGCAAATTCGACATACGCTGGGGCTACAACAATATTCGCATACGCGAAGGGGATGAATGGAAAGCCGCCTTCAAAACCCGCCGCGGGCTATTCGAGCCCAAAGTCATGTTCTTCGGAATGAGCAACTCGCCGCCGACATTCCAGAGGTTTATGAACCTCATGCTGGAAGAACTTTACGAACATTTCGAAAAGAAAGGAGTCCACAACATCAGGAAGATATTCAGAAGTTATATGGACGACTGTGGACTAGGAACAAAGCTCAAGGATATCAAACTACACATCGAAATCCTCCACTTCGCCTTCGACCTACTAGCCAAAAACGGACTACACCTCAAACTCAGTAAATCAATATTCATGAAGCCTACCATGGACTTCCTAGGAGTACGCCTCACCAAGGACGGTGCAACAGTTGACCCAGCCAAAATCGCCGGAATAGCAGACTGGCCAGAGAACATCACGACCCTCAAAGGAGCCCGCTCATTCATAGGAGTCTTGGGATACCACCGCATGTTTATCGCCAACTTTTCCTCCATCACAGCACCCATCACACGCCTTTTCGGAAAAGACGTCCCATTTGAATGGACCCCGGACTGCATAGCTGCAGTTAGAGAACTCAAGAAGCGCATCACTAGCGCTCCAGTACTCATTCGCCCAGATCCCAGCAAACAATTCGAGCTGGAAGTCGACGCTTCACAGATAGCAACCGGAGCCATACTCTATCAAAGAGGACCACCTATCACACGACCTGATGGCACAGAAAAACCAGGACCACGGCACCCCTGCGGTTTCCACTCCCAGAAATTTACCAGCACAGAGCAAAATTACCCCATTTATGACAGAGAATTCTTGGCCATCATGCACAGCCTCAGGAATTGGGACTATCTCCTCAAGGGTACTGAGAAACCAGTACTAGTCTACACAGATCATGCAAACCTCCGCTACTATCGTGACCCTAGGAAAATTGGACCAAGAGTCGCTGGATACCTCCCTGAACGAGAACAATACAACATAATCCTGGAATACAAACCAGGAGCCTCAAATCGAGCAGACGGTCTATCAAGACATGAAGACCATGACGACAGAAGCAACCCAGAAAATGAAGACGTCACAGTATGGCCCAGCAAATATTTCTGCGAACACCATACAAATATTCGAAGTACCTCCATGGATGGGAGTCACCCCAGAAACAGGCGGCCCGGTGGAGAGAACAAAAATATCCAAGTCATGGATTGGGACACGCTAGAAAGCAACCTGGACAGTAAAATCAAGTTGGCACAATACCAAAATCAGCAGAAACTCAAACAATGGGTCAAAGCGTTCAAACAAATAACCCTAGCAGACGGAACCCACTGGTACCATGGGAACGCCCTAGTTGTCATGGCAGACAATACCCTTAGGAGGGGAGTAACATCCCTTTTTCATGACCAATTAACCGCTGGCCACCCTGGAATTTCAAAAACACTCCAATTAATTTCGCTGTACTACTGGTGGCCCAACATGAAAGCCTTCATAACCGAGTACATCCGAGGATGCGCAACCTGTCAAATGAACAAAGTGAACACTCATCCTAGCCATCCCCCCTTGTCGCCAATAACTCCAGTCGAAAACACTCGTCCTTTTGAGACTATTGCCATGGATTTCATCACAAAACTACCGCCCTCTGGAGGCTACGACACTATCCTGACAATCACAGACACTGATTGTACCAAGGCCTCTATGTTCTTGCCTTGCAAAGAGACTATAGACTCTGAAGGAGTCGCGCAACTCTACCTGACACACGTCCTGCCACATTACGGCCTACCCAAGAAGATTATCTCAGACCGAGATCCCCGGTTCACCTCACGCTTTGGAAAGGAGCTATGTCGCCTCCTAGACATTCGCCAAAATATCAGCACAGCCTACCACCCCCAGACAGACGGTGCAAGTGAACGAGCAAATCAATCTCTCGAGCAGTACCTCAGAATGTTCTGCGGAACACAGCAAAACAACTGGCACGCCTGGCTACCTATAGCCCAGTACACGAAGAACTCATGGCCATCCGCCACTACAAAGAAAGCCCCATTCGACCTCCTTGTTGGATATACTCCACGCGTACATCAGCCCACCAGATCAACCGACATTCCCACTCTAGAAAAACGTCTTACCAATATCAAAGAAGCCAGAGAAGCCGCCCAAGAGGCCCAACGTAAAGCGCAAGACAGCTGGATAAAGCAGAAACCAAGATACAGACCATTCGCAATTGGAGACAGAGTCTGGCTGGAAGGAACCAACCTGAACTTACCAGCAAACGTCACTCCGAAGTTATCACCAAGGCGATACGGACCCTTTCGGGTAGTCGCCATCATATCAAACGCCGCATTCAAAATAGAACTGCCAAGTCATTGGAAGATTCACAACGTCTTCCACGCATCGTTGCTAACACCATATCGAGAAACAGAAGCACACGGCCCAAACTGGATAGAACCGCCACCTGACATCATAGAAGGAGAACCAGAATGGGAGGTAGAGCAAATCCTCCAATCAAGACGCTTTGGACGAACCAAAAAGAAGCAATACCTTGTCCGTTGGAAAGGATACTCCCCCTCGCATGACTCATGGGTTGACGAAGCAGACATGAACGCCGCAGACCTTGTTACAGACTTCTACGCCAGCCATCCCGCAGCCATTCGCTCTTGCATAAAAGCCATGGAAACAGCAGAAGAATATTCCCCATCATGCCCCGCCGACCAGATTACTCCCATCCCTCCAAGTAGTCATTCTTCTTCTTCTGCTCGCTCTTCAGAGACCCCACTATCTTCCCCAACCCATACCAGTTCAAAGAGTTCATACCAACAGCCAGAAAGCCAGGATCGCTACAGAGAGCCATCCATATCACCTTCAACCACTCCCTCCAGCACTTCAGTTCATGCAAGGAACAGCACTGCCCCTACCACCGCCAATAGATGGCACAGCATCTGAACCTACCTAACCAAGGTTTCCCCACGTCCACGATCTTCACCCTTGGAACAGACAATGGAGTTGTCCTCCTCAGAGTACACACAGAAGCCAACAACTTACACCTATTCGCCGCCTTTATCAGAAGAGACGACTTCACAGTCAGATTACACTGGACCAACTGGGAACCAGAACAAGAAGAAACCGTCATCAACCATAATGGAATTGATGTCCCAGTTGACAGCGAAGAACCGATTATCAGTGCCTCAATCAGACATCAGCGCTACTACCATACCGGACCCCCATTCCACTCCCAACCCCCTACAGAACCAGAGTCATCAGGACACCTGCCCCTATACACGACCAACCCAGATGCCCCATCAGAGGAACCAAGTCCTCTCAATCCCGCCGCCAGCACTACCGGACTTTATCCTGGAAGCGAACAACATGCAGAGACAGAAACAGAACCAGAAGAAGAAAATGAAAACAGCGACACTACCAGTCAATACACTGAGACCGGGCTACTCGACCGAGAAGTCCTCCTTGCCATTGCCGAAGCACAAAACACAGAACCTTAAAGCAGAACTCAAGAAAGAAATCCTCAAATTAGTTGTCAAGGATTTCGTTGCTATGGACAACAGGTGGAAGCGCAATTCAGGATGCTTCGAGACACAGACACTAGCCATCTACTTCAGGAAGCTCAACAAGGACACGGCTCTCTATCTACTCAGGATACATCCCCAGCTCTACTTCACGACAACCAACCTGCTGAAAGGCAGAGGACTTATGCTACCCAACCCCAGTCAGGCCAAGTGGGCACGCTTCTCACTGAACTACCACAAAGAACTTCAGGCTCAGCTAGCCAAGGCACATAATCATGTGGAAACGATTCCCTTAGGAGGGGCCTCATGTTATGATCCACCCCAATTTTTCTTATCCTCGTCGGACCCCCTCCTCGTCACCCTATCCATGCCTAAGAGACCACTACCATTGAACCCACCATCCCTACCAGAATTGCCGCCGCTACCACCCAGTGAACCATCCAAACTATCAACGCCCATTGATCAGCCCCCAGTCGAGCCCCTCGTCCCCATCCCATGGAACATCCATCGTCGGGAATACTCCTCAATGGAAATGTACCAAGAGCCATCCCCAGTCTCAAACCCACTGGAAGACCCAGACAGTCCTATGGAGGACGCGCCATCCTTAGAGCCAGAGCCATTCATTCCATATGAACCTGACATTCCTGGAGGACAGACACATACCTTGTCACCAGAAGAGCCCCCTATCGAACCCTGGGAAGCATACCTCACTCAGCCCAGCAGCCCTGTGTCCCGCAAGCACTCCCTGTCACCAACAAGTCCCTCCTCAGCACCAATACGCCAACGCACTAGCAGAGAAGGCAGTTACCAGTCAATCACCCCTCCTGCCTTGTCACCCATGGCCAGCACTTCACCCCAGAGTCAGGACTACCAGTCAACCTCCCTCAGAGGAGTCACAGACAATCCCTCATCCACGCAGAGCTCCGCAGACGACGTGGATAGCGACATGGCCCTTAATTGGGTCACCATCAATACGGACTACCTTAAAGGGTAGTTGCTTACGCTAGACGCCCATTAGACCAGAACGGGCACGCGGAGATCAGATCTCCTTGGATCAGCCTCAAACCTCGTGGTCGTCATCGCATCATGACGACGCTTCTCTTCTTGGAATGACCCACCTCCATTGTTCCCCAGTTAAGGATAGATTAGGCAATTCCCTGATCCCTCATTCACTCTCGCTCATTCTCTATTGTTCGACTCATACAGACCGCAGCACTTGTCCGCGGAGTACTATACGATACAGACAGCCCCCTCTTGACCAGAAGTACCTACCTTAGTGATCATGGCCCGTGCGCAGTCATGCCTGTATATAAGCGCCCTGTATTTTGACAGTCAAGCCCTAAGCTTGACTTGATTCTCAATATCAATGTTCTTGAAAGCTCCCCAAGTGCCTCCCCTTTTACCCACTCCATTCTAAGTCATCTCTAGTAAAGCTAGAGACTCCTCTACCCCTTCAAGTACTCGCCACCAGTTCACTCTTAGTACAAGTCGTACTATCAAGGCCCGTTGAAGCCTTAACACCTTCGCTGAGATTGGCTGTGGGTGCATTTGGTTCCTCTGCTGTGTTTCTTGCAGCTATCGCTGCCGTGGTTGCCTGGGTTTGGGCCACTTTGCCGCCTTCTGAGCGCAGTCTGAGCATGATAACACCCACTTTTGGTGGGGGTTTGGGCATGTCCATGTATTACAAACTGTCCAATTTGTGTTTTTAGGGTGTACAGACACTTGTTTAGGCATGGAGATGTGTGTGTTTTTAAAAGACTATATCCTACTCTAAGCTAACATGTTCCTTGGCAAGAATTTTTGCCACGGAGGTGGTGGTTGCCAAAAAAGGAAGTCCTACACAACGTTTCTATGGGTGGCCACAAATCAGTGATGACATTAGTTAATATTCATTCTCGTGCTCAATGATCTACTCGATATCCATAACTGCACACATGCCCTCCTTTCTTGTGGTTTGCCTTTGCCTACAGCCACTAGAGGATAATGTTCAGGAATGTCCGAATGGTAGCCTCATGTTCTGGAGAGATGAAACCGTATTGGCAAGGGGAGTTCTGCTTCAGGATTAGGTCTCGAGTAGCCGAATTGGCTTGAAGACCGTGATCCAAGCACAAAACACCATTTCCCGGATAGGAACGACGACTCCAGGCAATCAAACCGTTGCAACTGCACCGACCACACTTGGGAAGCAATTGACCGAACGGCAAGGAGATCCCTCTTCCCACGGGGTAGGAAGGAAGTACCAGTGATCCAGCAGACACCGGCCCACTCGTTACCGAGGGCACACCTGCCAATTTATCATTAGCGGGGGTAGCTGGAGGTTGGAGTTGGGCATGGACGTACCGATTGCTATACCATTGTTGTCCTCCTCGGGGTCACCCCGTTGTATCCCTATGTTGTTGGTCATCGATGCTTCCTGGCCTGTCTTAACAATGCGTGTCTCTGCCACTTCTCCCTGGCCATTCTTCACGAGCCGTGCCGGTTCTCCTTTCCGAGTCAACATACTCATATTTTCTGATGCCCCTTCCTCTGCCTGCAAACTTCGTCAATTCCATCGTTGACCCACTCTCCAAAAACAGACGGCAACTGGGATTCACCGAAAGTTCGTCATCATCTCCATGAGCGCTCACTCGTTTCAGGTCTGCACTCGACGATGCTTCGCGCTTTGGAAAACGTAGATGGACAGGTATCTCAAGACCAAGAGCACCAAGTTGCTCGGCTTCGACGCGGAGCGGAATTTCACCCAAATCAACTTGAAGGGCGTGACCGCGGATGTCCTCCCGAACAGTAGACACAAGCACAACATCCTCGATACTCATCTGCCGAGCCTCGGATAGGGAGAGAGGCGTCGTTCTTTCGCACAATGCAGATAACGCAGGAATCACCCAGTCGTCAACTGAATAAGTGCGCGCAAGTAGGAGACGATCGTGAGGCGTCGGAGGCTTGATTGAGCCAAGTGCTAGCCTGCGGATCGAGGCAAAGCCCAAACGAGTTGAGAGGTGAAGCACAGATTTCCACTCTTCATAGGAGAAGCGATTTTCTTCGAAATCCCTACACGCAGAGATGCCTCAATAAGCAAGCTGATAAATGATGGTCCAGAAAAGTTTACTCGGGATATAAGATGGAAAGGAAGGCATCAAAGTCCTTGCGTTCGATGTCTCCCAGTGATATGATGGTAGGAAGGGGCTCGTGGTCACGGATGTCGAGTTGGGTGAATCGGGTGGAGAAGTATGTCGAGTCACGAGAGAAGAAATATCGATGGACACAATACAGCACGTTATCAACCTATAAACAGTCTAGCCAATGAACCTGATCACATATCACTTTCATGACTGAATATCTCGCACCAAAAAAGTGACGTTCCCATCTTTGAAGAAGTATTTGTTGTGTCGCATGAATGAACCATCATGGTCGGCAGCATTAGTCTCCGGGTATATAGTAGTCGATGTCGATGTCCGCTCAACTACTTTGGAAGCCCTCTGTGTGGGCTGTGAGTCGGCCATACGGGGAGCACCCTGGTCACTCAGGGAGGCCTCCGATTTGTCAGAGAGAATGGAATCGACGGAGATAACTGAGGGCATTTTCGAAAGATTCGGCGAGATGATGTGCTCATCGCCACTCCAAGAGACCATACGAGTTGCCATGAGATGAAGAGATATAAGAGGACACGCGTTCAGGGTGATTTGTTCCGATCAACCCTCAAGGCTTTTCCCTATTTTGGGTCGGAGGTTCGGAGCGCCCGAGTTGTGGATTCGCGGTTCACGGACGTTGGTGCCTCGGCCCGGGAATCCTCTCCAGCTTATCCAGATCAAAGCTGCCATCGCAGCCCGAAGAACGCCCCGCCTCCTCGAACCTCCTCCCCAATCTCCGTGTCTTCCACCTCTTCCGTCCTACCATCCCATCGCCGGTCCTCTCCAGATCACCAAGCAGGGAGAGGCGGCCTCTTTGAGCGGTGCATCCTTGTCTATGAGGGCGACGGCGAGAAGGGTGTTGATGAAGGTTAAGAGGGGCTTTAAGGAGGTCAAGGTGATGTTGTCGCCCCCACCACCTCGTCGTCATCACCATCACCATCAGCAGCAGCACACTCACAGTCCCAACCGCCACTCTGACGAGTCAGAGAGCTTGGCCAACATCCATCAACACGCCCAAGCCGGGGAATAGCCTTCCCGAAATGTTGTACAAAGATGGCATGTGGCGGGACAACCTTGACGTAAATGAGCCCTGTCACGAAAAGCCTAGCCAGGCGATACTAGCATGGCGGCGCACCATGTAGGCAGGCACGAAGATCGCTGGGTTCTGCTGCAGAAACTCGGAGGCACAAGGCCTGAGCGCGTCAGCCTGGAGCCGACCTTGACACCACGACGTCGACTCAGGTCTTGTGTCCCCGTATGTCCCTACTTCCCGCTCCCGCCCATGCTTGGCAGCCTTGGGCGCCACACTTTGAGACCGTGGCGTTGTCTTGTCCCTTGCGGTGGTTCGATGCAATACTTGTGGAGAAAGCGCACCAATGGGAGGAAGATGATCGTCTAGCCCGTGAGGCGGAGGGCAAGAAAATGGGCCGGCGCCAGGTCGACCTAGATGGCGACCAGTTGATGGACGTTCAGGATGAGGAGGATGAAGTGAGTGCTTTCACTGACCCGCTTTCTTTCCATGTCCTGATAGGTCTCGAGCTCTGTCCTCTTAAGTGAGTGGGTGTCCCTCGATGCCTCACTTTCTTTTCGTGCCCTGACCGGCGCCTTGCCCACGGTTGGGTCTACACTGCTCAACTCCCAGTGACCCGCGCGACGTCTCCCCACACCTAATGCAATGCAACTGCAAGTTTGGCCTCACTCTCCGTCGAGCGTCTTCCACGCGTTATCGAGGAAGAAAATTACCAGTGTGGCCAGTTTCCAGAGGCAAGTCCTAGTTGCGTCCTCCAAACGCTATCCTAGACTGACAGATTATACTTGGCAGCCGAAATGGGAATCCAGGTCTCAAGGCAAACTTGAATGCTGTTCAAGGCAATCTCTTCATGCTCGACAAGTTCATCTTCTTCGTCTCAAAACAACCTGTGGTGACTGAAATCTCTGACATCCATCATGTCGTGTTTTCCTACATCAGCGCTGGTATCGCCACTGTGTCCATGTTCGACATGCAGATCATTACGAAACACAGGCCTGAATACATGTTCATGTCGAGTAACAAGGAAGAACATCAACTCACGGACACGTTCCTGAAGGACAAGAAGGTGCAGGTGAAGGACGAGATGGTGCTGGACGGAGACCTACTGGTTGCCGTGGCAGGAGATGACTTGGACGAGGATATGCAGAGTGTCGCTAGCAACAACCTCGTCAGTTGTGAGGCAGAGGCTGGTGAGACTCAGCCTGGACAGATGAGGGTGCTTGTGATGGGGATCGTACGAGGTACGGTGCTTATAGACACAAAGTAAAATTTAAAAGAATGTTTTATATAAAGTATACATAGTAATGTGATTTAAATGTAATGGATAGGCAGCAGGGGTGCAGCCTGCACAAGCATTGGAGAGTGTCGAAACCAGTCTGGGATGGCGGCTACTAGAATCAAAGAGACACCTCAGATGCTGCCAAGTGACAGTTTGCCCCCTTCGACTTTGGCTTCACTGCTCACGCGTCTCTATGGAGCCACTGAGTTACACAACGATTCTATGGGTGCCAATGAGGGCCATGAATCAGCGATGAGATTAGTTAATATTCATTCTCGTGCTCAAATGATCTACTCGGTATCCGTAACTGCATACATGCCCTCCTTTCCCGTATTTTGTCTTTGCCTACAGCCACTAGAAGATAGTGTTCGGGCCTTAAATGGCCGTACCTAAGCAAGGAATGCCCGAATGGCGGCCTCATGCTCTGGAGAGGTGAAACCGTATCGGAAAGCGGAGGTGTCGTTGTGGATGACCAGGTCTCGAGTAACCGAATTGGTTTGAAGACCGTGGTCCAAGCACATAGCACCATTTACATTCGGATTGGAAATACGAGTCCAGGCGATCAAACTGCTGCAACTGCACCGGCTACACTTGGGAAGCGATTGGCCGAACGGCAAGGAGATACCTCTTCCCACGGGGTAGGAAGGAAGTGCCCGTGATGCAGCAGACCCCGGCCCACTCGTTACGGGAGGCACACCTGCCAGTCTCTCATTAGCGGGGGTAGCCGGAGGTTTGGAGTTGGGCATGAACATACCGATTGCTACACCGTTGTTGTCCTCCTCGGGGTCACCCCGTTGTATCCCTATGTTGTTGGTCATCGATGCTTCCTTGCCTGTCTTAACAATGCGCGTCTCTCCCACTTCTCCGTTCTTCACAAGCCGTGCCGATTCTCCATTTAACACGCCCATATTTTCTGATGCCCCTTCCTCTGCCTGCAAAGTTTGTCAATTCCACCGTCGACCGACCCTCCAAAAACGGGCGGCAACTGGGACTCACTGAATGTTCGTCATCACCTTCATGAGCGCTCACTCGTTTCAGGTCCGCACTCGACGATTCTTCGCGCTTTGGAAAACGTAGATGGACAGGTATCTCAAGACCACGAGCACCAAGTTGCTCGGCTTCGACGCGGAGCGGAATTTCAGCCAAATCAACTTGAAGCGCGTGACCGCGGATATCCTCCCGAACAGTGGACACAAGCACCACATCCTCGATACTCATCTGCCGAGCCTCGGATAGGGAGATAGGTGTCGTTCTTTCGCACAATGCAGATAACGCAGGAACCACCCAGTCGTCAACTGAATAAGTGCGCGCAAGTAGGAGACGATCGTGAGGCGTCGGAGGCTTGATTGAGCCAATTGCTAGCCTGCGGATCGAGGCAAAGCCCCAACGAGTTGAGAGATGAAGCACAGACTCCCACTCTTCATAGGATAAGTGGTTTTCTTCGAAATCTCTACCCGCAGATACGCCTCGATAAGCAAGCTGATAAACGATGGACCAGAAAGCTTACTCGGGATATAAGATGGAAAGGAAGGCATCAAAGTCTTTGCGTTCGATGTCTCCCAGTGATATGATGGTAAAAAGGGGAACGTGGTCACGGATGTCGAGTTGGGTGAATCGGGTGGAGAAGTATGTCGAGTCACGAGAGAAGAAATATCGGTGAACGCAATACAGCACATTATCAACCTATACACAGTCTAACCAATGAATCTGATCGCACATCACTTTTATGGCTGAATATCTCGCACCAAAAAAGTGACGTTCCCATCTTTGAAGAAGTATTTGTTGTGTCGCATGAATGAACCATCATGGTCGGCAGCATTAGTCTCTGGGTATATAGTAGTCGACGTCGACTCGGATGTCCGCTCAACTACTTTGGGAGCCCTATGTGTGGACTGTGACTCGGCCATACGGGGAGCACCCTGGTCACTCGGGGAGGCCTCCGATTTGTCAGAGAGAATGGAATCGACGGAGATAACTGAGGGTGTTCTCGAAAGATTTGGCGAGACGATGTGCTCGTCGCTACTCCAAGAGACTATGCGAGTTGCCATGAGATGAAGAGAGGTAAGAGGAGCCTGATTTGTTCCCGGGCCAGTCAGTCCTACCAACGCATTCTCCTATTTTGGGTCGGAGGTTCGGAGCGCCCGCAACTAGGGCGAAGGGCGAGCTGTGGTGGTGGCGGATTCGGTTGGTGCCCCTGCCCCGGACCCTCGGAATCCTAGAATCAGGCGCCAGTCACAGTTGCAGTTTGCTTCCTTCGACTTCAAGTTTATCATGATGCAACCCTTCGCTAGCTTCACTGTTAAAGGATGCCTCAGTTGCACGACAATACGTCATGACTCACGAATATTGTTGGGACCTAACTTACTATGGCATATTACTCTTGAGATGTTCGTCCCATGCAATCAATCAAAGTTGACAACTTGAAGAGCTGACTGGTTTTTTCCTGGACTGGCTTCCAGGTGGCGATATAACCCAATCATCAATGTCTGATAGTATTAAACGCAGACCCCGGAACCTCCTTGGCCATTTCTTCACTCCAAATTTACGGTTTTTTTTTGGCGCAACGTAGTAGGCCGTTAGCTATCCTGCCTCGAGCCACGCTGCCTCGGCCGCCTCTTTGTTCTCCTCTCGGCCATGCGCTTATTTCTTTCACCAGATCTCGAATTTCGACGTCAGCCACGAATCTCGGTATTCCCGCCATCACTTCACCGATGAGCCATTTCGGCCCAGCCACTTATTATCTGATTTAAGCTTTGACTTATTTTCCCACCGACTCTAGCTGTCGAATTATTCGCACTCATCATAGCTGGACTTGGCATCTTTCTTTGCCTGCCGATTCGTTTATCCATCATCCCGTCCTACCTCCACCAATAGGGCACGGGGTGGCGCCAAACACTTCTCGCGTCTGCCAGCGGATATTCCCTTCAAGTCCGTAACACATCACGACTGCTTAGTTCCCAGAGGATATCATAATTAGTCGCCGTGCGCCATAAGAAAGCTAAATCGTGCATGTTGAATCGCCCCTCTTAGGACCTATGAGTCATTGAGGAACCCTTGGACTTCCTGTCAGGAGCAGAACGACTAAAAGCACAGATTGGAGAGTATCTTCCTGAAGAAAGATAGGTACAAAATATTTCAAGGAGCATGACGTCCGGTGTGTTATCGATTCCGTGCGCGGTCGCGGGAAGTCTATGCCAACTCTCTGCCTAATCTGTCAGTGAATAACGCTGATCTCACCTAATTCTGCTTGAAACAACAGTTCCATTCGACTACGTACATTTGTTGTGTCACCCGTCGAAGAAAGGGACCGGTGATCTGACACTCCTTTCAGAATACAGATGTTTCAGATTCCCGCGAT
>Ga0307510_10003919_pt1 | contig 17448 bp, 16 predicted proteins | sample 12_EM_MG_FD_207224 | JGI IMG/M metagenome (GOLD analysis project Ga0307510, IMG submission 207224) | Populus trichocarpa ectomycorrhiza microbial communities from riparian zone in the Pacific Northwest, United States - 12_EM | ecosystem: Host-associated > Plants > Roots > Unclassified | place...
TTATCCTCCTGCCACTTATCACTTATCTTTGAAGACAACATCTATTATAGGCAACTAAATAGATACTCATCAAGATAAAGCGCTTTCAAAAAAAAAAAAAAAAAAAAAAAAAAGAGAAGAGGGGTTGGTGTAAAGTCCAGTTGGGGACAAATATAATGGTAGGACAGCCAGGGTGAGGGCCAAGGGAGAGGACTCCAGCTATGGCGGCCTCGGCAGTGGTGGTTGTGCGGTCGTGGCTGGCCCAGAAACCCCTAGTGTTAAGGCCTATTGAACCTTAAGGCGCAACGTGCGCAAAGGTGAAATATGCGGCAGTGACGAAGTTATAAGGGTCGTGATTCCCTTAATAACCTAAGTGCTTTGGAAGGTGATAAAAGCGAAAGGGTCACTAAGACCAATGTCTGGGTGAAGATAAAGAGGAAAGGGAAGTGACTTCAAGGACTTGAAGATTACTTCAAAGAAAGGTAAAAGGGAAATGTTTGTTCAAGCAACAAGGACTGAGAACGCAATAGATTGCAAACTAAGTCAGGCTTAAGGCCCAACTCTTAGGATATAAGTCCAGCTTATATACAAAAGGGCAGCTACCTGACTAAGCATACAAATAGGGAGAACAATGGGGTCACGAACAATAGACGTCACAGAACAATGGAGTCACAAACAATGGTGGTCACAGACTACCATAAGAAGAGAACAATGGGAAACATACAAAAAGAGGGAACAATGGAGTTCCCAACAAGATGGCTCTGTTGTACAGGTAAGCGGTCATGTGAGTTGGGGTCATGTGATCGTATAAGTACATATTGGGCAAGAAAGAAAAGAAAAATGTAGGCCAAGTGCCCAAGAACGTAACACCTAGCAAGGCAGATACCATCATGGAAGGTGAGGAAGGCAGTGACATAGTGGTCTGGGTGGGGGATGGGGTACACATGGATGCTGTTATGGTTAGGCAGGGGGCGGTTAGCAAGGTCAACGATAGAGGCAGAACGTGTGGGTGTTGCTGGAAGGGTAAGAGTGTTGTGGACATGTGCATGTGTCCATGTAAGACCAGTCGGGATGCAAAAGGTCGGGAACATTGACGGGAGGAGGGACGTGAGGGAAGTAGGGATAGGGGTGAAGGGAGTGAAGATAGCAGAGGGATCATGATGGGGGAGAGTACGAAGGAGGGCAGTGGGGGGGAGTTTGGACAGGTGATTGGAGAATGCAGCACGGTATTTCGTGATGGTGTACTTGATGGGGGGAATGGCAAGCATGTTGTGTAACGGCTCAACCGGAGTCATGCGGAAAGTGCCACTAATGCATCAGACTGCAACGTTCTGGGCAGTCTGGAGGATGTGGATAATGGATTTAGGGACATGGTATGACCATATAGGGAGTCTGTATAGGAGAACGGGGAGGGTGATAGCGTGGAAAACGATCCGCCAGTTGTGAAAATCAATCCCCTGGACAGAGTTGCCAAGGAGCAAGCCACAAAAGGTGGACTGGGCTCATGCAGCCATTATCTTGGCATGGGGTTCCCAGCTGAGTTTGTTGTTGATGAATATGCCCAGGTAGCGCATAGTCGACAAGCGATAGACCTGGAGTATCCCACCGCTGGGAACTTGCAGATCAATCGATGGCTGAAGGGACCCAACACGCTCAGGGTTGGCACGGCACGGCTGGAAGGCGATGAACTCCATTTTGTCAGGGTCAAGGTGTAGACCGTTGCGAAGCAGCCAGTCTGCGACAACAAAGAAGCCATCAGAGCACTTCTGAATGACAGAGCTGTGGCTGGCACCTGTGGCGATGATGGCGCCATCATCGACGTAAGTTGAGAGGGATTGGAAACACCATGCCTCAGTGAGTCGCAGGAGTGGGAGGATGTAGATTGCTGACAGGATGGGGGACAGGGGGGAGCCTTGGGGAGTGCCATGATTGAGGATAACTTCAGGGAGGGGTTCGCCATTGAATGACAGAGTGATGCGTCAGTCCGTGAGGAACGACTGTACCCAGTTGCACAGGGTAGGCGCAAAGCTGAGTAAGTGGAAGATATGGACAAGGTGACTGATGTGGAGATTGTCAAAGAAGCCTTGGATATCGAACAGTAGAAGGGCTGCAACATGACCACTTTTGATGGATGTCTGAACAGTGTGTGTCATACTCAGCATGGCATCTGATGCCATATGGTAGTCACAAGAGCCGAATTGGCAGGAAGGAAAAAGGTTGAAGCGTGCGGCATCCAAAAGGACGCGCTTCGAAACAATCTGCTCCAGGAGTTTACCACAGCACTCGAGGAGGGAGATAGGGTGATATGCCTTCGCAACCCGGTAATCTATTTTACTGGGTTTGGGGATGGGGACCACAGTTGCCAAACGCCACAGGTGGTGTCCAAGGCTTATAGCGGCATTGAACAGAGAGGTGAGTCGGGAGGGGTTGGCGGAGTGGCACCACTTGAGAAGTTTGTAGGTGATGCCACTCGGGCCTGGGGCAGATTTGTTGGATGTGTGGGCAAGGTTCCGCAAGACCTCCTCGTCGGATATCAGGGCGAAGTCGCAAGCGGGGAGTGGTGGCAGGTCTGTTGGATCAGAATCGGGGACTGGTTGAGGGATGGTGGGGAAGAAGCGATCTGACAGAACCTGGCGGAGGTCGGTGTGGGACGTGGCAAGGGTGCTGTCAAGTTTCAGGAGGGGGGGGATTTTGTTTGCACGATGGCCATGGCACCAGGCAGTGGCTTTCCACAAGGTGTCATGAGTGACTGTGGTGAGGTTGTCATTGGACCAGCCACGTTTGGCTTCAGCAATAGTGCGCCGAAGCGCCTTGATGGCATCTTTGCGGGACTTGCCCTGGATGGAGGCGACAGCAGTGAGGGCGGCCTCACAGTGTATGTTCCACCATCAGAGGCCCCGGAAGTCCGGCGTGTGCCGTTGTCTGAACAGTTTCCCCAACACGGCATAGATGTCAGTGTCAAGGGCATCCACAGTGCAGGATAGGGAGTCAATGTCCGAAATGTCAGGAGTAGGTAATGAGGAAAAGTCTTTAGTCCAAGAGGCGACTAGGGAATCATCGATAATGAAGCCAGGGAGAATCGTAGGTATGTAAGGGAGGGGATCGAAGGGGGGGGACCATGTAATAGACAGGGCAGCATGGTCAGAGCCTAAAGAATCTAGAAAGGAGATTGAAACAGGGGAAAAGCGTCCAGAGCATAATGCCAAGTCGTTTAAGAGGGCTAGGTCGATAATGGAGTCACGCTGTCTGGCCTCACCTTGACAAGTGGCCAACCCTGTGGGGTTAACCAACATGAGGTCGGACTCTTTGAACCAGTCCTCCAAGGGACTGGCCCAACTTGACACCGTGGACCCCAGGAAGGACCAGGTGGAGGAGTGTGTGTTAAAGTCTCCAACAACATAAGTAGGGAGAATGGTGTCAAGGGGGGAGCGTAGAATATATGTGAGGTTGGGGTGGTGGTTCATGACATGGTGGTAAATTGTCACGGTCAGACCACCGTGTCAGATCGAGTTTGGGGATCTCGGGGTTTGGGGATCTCAGACGAGATTATGAAGATGGATTTCGAAGAGGGGTCGTTCCCAGAAGGGAAATCGGTCACGTGAGACGTCACGTGACAATGAGGATGACAAGTGAGGATTACACAAGTCAGAGCATGACTTGGAATCGAGCGAGACACTAGCATGTGATCTCGAGACGTATAGAGTCAAAGGGGCAATTAGCAGCAGAGCTGACTAATGCAGAGGAGGTTCGTTCGATGGAAGCTGCACGCGTTCAACAGTGAGAAGAGACTATCAAAGTCTGATTGCACGAATAGAACGAGCTTAGGAAAGCCGTTCTATGCTACGAGATACAGTTTATATACACAGACGAGCGAAGCTACTGGAAGGTAAGGGAAGACGATAGAAAGGAATCGAAGAGAGGGGGAAGAAGCATAGCGAATCGTATGGAAGTCTCTGGAAAACGCGAGAGCAGTCCATAGGTAACTTAGTAAGCGATAGGCAAAGCGGCCCGGAGTCATGGACGGAACGAGATAGGAAAGACGAAATAGGAAAATGAGAATGAGGTAAGCAGGCACGGTCCGTGACATTACCCCCTTGTTAACGTCCTTTAGACGTCAACGCTGTCATCAATTGCGGCGCAATACCCACATTCGAAGTGAGGATGCGTGGAGTAGACCTTACAGTCTCCATATTCCAAGCACATAGCGTGGGGGTTCTTGCAGTCGACTCCGGAGTGTCTGCGGCGTGAGCAATGGCAACAGAGACCAATGCAGTAGCAGTCGTCGATCGAATGCCCTGGCTTGCCGCACCACATACATTCTTTAGGATGGCGGGCACGTTCCTCGGTGACTCGGTTGCGGATCGAAGCGCGGATTTTCTTGACCCACGCAGTGGAGAAGGAAGGGGCAATGTGGAGAGAGGTGTCGATGTGACGCTGAAGGCGTCCAATGGCGTTGGCAGCTGTGAGACGACCCGAACTACGGTAGAGAGCCTGCCTCTCTACTTCTAACGACTCACGAAGTTGACCCATACGTTGAGCAAGACAGTCACAGGCCTTCTTATGGGAGCGGAAGTGCTGAACTTCCCCAGCCAGTGTAGGGTTGTCGTCGTAGAGAATGGCCCAGTCAATGCCTCTAGTGAGCTCTAGGTCGGGGTGGAAGAACAGCTCATTTCGCGGTGACAGCGGGGAAGAACGAGATGTCTGGGAAACAGCGTGAAGAGGATGGGAGTGGACGGTGCAGTGGCATCCGTTCGTTGCCAAGAGCTTGGGAAAGGGGTTGCGAAGGTCATATCGAATGAAGGGAGCGATGACATCTTCATCACCTACGGGGATGACAAAGAGGTGGCGAGTCCCCTTGGCGTCGAAGTTGTCCTGCCATCCAGGACCGGGGTGAGTGCTAGGCTGTGGGTCAGTGGGGGATGGAGCGCGGTTCTCCTTGTTTTCCTCCAGCAACTCTTTGATTTTTGCATCTTGATCCGAAACCTGTCGGTATAGGACCATGGCCATCTCTTCGTAGTCCGTCGTGTCCCCCAACGGATGGGAGACTTGTCGAATGGGCGTTATGTCGGAAAGGGGGACTCGGGGCAAGAATTGACGTTGGTGGCATTGAATGCTCTGCTCCCATTCCTCTTCATTCTCATACTGTTCACCTTCTGCTATGATAACCATGGCGGACGCGTTTGGAGAAGGGGAGGCGGACGGTGGCTCGGAGGGGAATTGGGGATCGTTGTACTCAACTAGTTTGGTCCCTGGGTATGGCCTGATTGGAGATCCGGGAATGAATGGTGGAGAGGGAGCCGGTGGGACGAAGACGGGAGACAAGGGGCGTGGAGGAGGAACGTCGATGGGTAGAAGGGAGTGGTTGTCGGGGAAGCGTCGGCGAACTTCTTCTATGTCGGCGCCGAGTAGATTGGCGACGTGTTCTAACATCATTTGATGAGGCCAAGCGGCCTCGGAGTTGGTAGGACTGTCAGGAGGGGGAGAGGCGACAACGTAAGGGGTGCTACCAGCACGATCGTTGGTAGGCGAAGCAGAGCGAGAGGGAACGAAGATGGCGGAAGTGGCGTCGGACATATTCCTGATTGTTGAACAAACTTGGACAAGGTGATTGAGTGGTTGTCTGGCGGGATCGTCGTGGTCTTGGCGAATACTGAAAATGTTCTGCTGGAAGCGTTCGTCGAAGTTGTAGAAGATGGAGTAGGGAGAAGCCAGTGTGGAGAAGTAGTGGGGAGTGGAGATAAATTGGGAGTCTCAATGGGTGTCTTTTTATACGGTTGGTCGTCCAGCCGTAGCGGAGTTGGTTAGGTAGAAATTGGCCAGTGCATCTGGGGCGTTGAGGTTTTTGTGATCAACCCATTGATCATCGGAATGAGGGTACCCTTTCCAGTGCACGAGGTACTGGAGTTTACGTCCTTTGCCAACACGTCGTGCATCTAGAATGTTCTCGATCTCGTATTCTTCTTCGCTATCAATGATCGGAGGGGGTCGTGTAAAGGGCGTGCCATATTGCTCCGTCTCCTTATATGGAAGGAGGAGATCCGTGTGAAACACGTTGTGAATCTTCATTGATTTGGGAAGATCGAGTCTCACTGCAACGGGGCTTATATTCTGTGAGACTTTGAACGGTCCATATCGCTTTGGGGAAAGCTTGCAATTACCGGCGATAGAGAGATTACGACCTTCTAGCCAAACCTGGTCGCCTTCTTTAATCTCCATTAGCTTCTTGTTGTCCTTGCGGCTTTGTACATTTTGTAGAAGCTTCTGGGCTGACCATCTAGACTCGTCCAGTAGTCGTAAGCGTGTCTCCGCAGCAGGTACAGGACCTTCTAGGTGTTTCAGAATCACCTGTGGTTTGATTCCGATCAGAAGTTCGTGAGGGGATTTACGCGCTACGTCGTGTTTCCACGAGTTGTGAGCAAATTCTGCGATAGGGAGGAGTTGGCTCCAGGCCGAAGGTTTTCCAGAAGTCCAGGGTCGCAAGTATTGTTCAATCCAGGCGTTCATGCGTTCTGTCTGTCCGTCAGTACGAGGGTGAAAGGCCGTAGACAGGTTTTGTTGAATTCCCAAGGCCTTGCACATTTCTTTCGCAAACGCCAAGGTAAACTGGGGATCGCGGTCCGATATGATCCGTTTGGGAAGTCCGAACCAGGGTACGAGGTGTTTCAAGTATTCTAGCGCTACTCCAGTCCCATCGATCATTTTGGTACACGGAATGAATTTAGCCGCTTTAGAGCATCCTTGATCTACGATTGTGAGAATGGAATCGAATCCTTGTGACTTGGGGAGGTCCATGATCAAATCCATCGATACATATTGGAAAGGGCCTTCTTCGACAGGTGTATCAAAACGTTGTAGAGGTGCTTTCGATCGATGTACGTTGGTTTTGGATTCCTGACAACGTGCGCACCCTTTTACGTATTGTTCGACGAATTCTCGAAGTCTAGGGCCTTTGTATTGTTCGCGTACAAGTTCCCAAGTGTTCGAGATGCCTGGATGTCCAGCTGCAGGGGAATCGTGAAGGGTTTGTAGAATGTCGCGTCGGAGGTCGAGGTTGTCTTTGAGAAAAACTTTGTGTACCTCGATCGGATTTGTCGGAGCGAAGAGGTGGTCAGGGAGTAGAACACGTGGTTCGTTGGAATCCACCCCCTTGTTAAGGTCCTTTCTTCGCGACAACAAATCAGCCACGGTGTTTGTTGACCCAGGAATGTGCTCAAGCGTGTAATCGAAGTCCTGTAAAAACTCAATCCACTGGGCTTGTCGGCCCGTAATCTTGCAAGGATCACGGAAATACTGAAGGTTTTTGTGATCAGTGCGGACGCGAATTGCATGCGTAGCACCTAGAAACAGAGGGCGGCCGCATTTGAACCCAAAGATAACAGCAGCAAGTTCTTTGTCGTGGGCATCGTAGTTCCGTTCTGCCGGTAGGAAACTCCTGGAGTGGAAGGCGATAGGATGGATGCTGTCTTCGAATTCCTGAGCGATAACCACCCCAAGAGCGTAGCTGGACGCATCTGTTTCCATGACGAATTGTTTAGACCAGTCAGGTGTGCGAAGGACTGGGTAGTTGCTGCAGACTTCTTTGAGGAGGAGAAACGCATCGTTTCGCTCTTTCGTCCAAATGAACTGTTCGTCTTTGCAAGTGAGGTCATTGAGAGGATGAGCAATGGCAGAGAAGTTTTTAATAAACGCTCTGTAGAAATTGCAGAATCCGAGAAAGCTTCGGACGTCTTTCACGGTCAGAGGAGTAGGCCAATTGGAGATCCCTTGGACTTTGACGGGGTCCATCTTGACAGAGCCGTTCCCAATGAGTACCCCAAGGTATTCGACTTCGCATTGATGGAACTTGCATTTCTCAGGCTTGAGGAATAAGTCAAATTTCACAAGCTTATCGAGGATGTGATTGACGCGGAGTTCATGGAGGACCTCGTCATCTTCTGTGGCGACAATCATGTCGTCCATGTAGATGCGTAACCAACCTTGGGCGATTTCGTCTTGAAAAATATCGTCCATCATAGTTTGAAAGGTGGCGGGAGAGTTAGTCAAACCGAAAAACATCACTGTCGGTTCGAAGAGGCCTTCGCTGGTTTTAAACGCAGCCTTGTACTTGTCGCCTTCTTTGATTCGAATGTTATTGTATCCCCAGCGAATATTGAACTTTGAAAAGAGGTGCTTTTCTGCAAGGTCGTAGATTAATTCCGAGATTAATGGGAGTGGGTATTTATTGGGAATAGTCCACTTGTTCAGATTCCGGTAATCTTGCACTGGGCGGAATTTGCCATCTTTCTTTCTAATGAGGAAGAATCCACTAGCATAAGGGGATTTTGAACGACGAATTCGTTGGAGACGTAAGTTTTGAGAGAGAAATTCCCGTTGTTCTTCCTTTTCCTTGGGGGACAGAGGGTAGATGCGACAGTTTATAGATGTCGGAGCGTCGTCCTTGAGTTCAATGGCGTGGTCCCACGGACGACGGTCAGGGAAGCGTTCTGACGCTGTCTCCGAAAAGACCTTGCCATAACGATGGTATCGTTCTGGAACTAGCTCCTGCCAAGTGCGTTTCTTTTTGTCTGTAGCTGCTTCTGCGAGTTGTTGGGCCACCGTCGTTTTTGCGATTCTAGTTTGGAGCCAAATCTCATCGCCTTTTTCCCACCCGGGGATGCATCGTACCCAAGCTGGGGTCGAGTCCTGTCATTTAGCTCCCTTTTGGGGGGGTTGCCACTCATTAGCGTTTATGGAGGACACCGTAGTAAATCCTTCGATGCGTCCTCCACTCCAGTCAACATTAGGATTGGACGCTTCGAAGAAGGGATAGCCTAGAATGAAGTCGTCATGTCCAATGTTGGCGACGAAGAAGGCATGAGAGGCCTTGCGGCCATTATTATCCACTGAGAGGTCGACAGCTTCAAGGATTTCTCCTGATTTATTGGGAGTCCCGTCGACGTTCTGTACTTTTCGGGGTTTGAGCAGTTGTCTAGTTTTGAGTTTGAGACGTTCCACTGCTTGTGGATGAATAAAACATTCGGTGGCACCGCAATCAAGTAGCGCCTTTTGATCGACTCGTTTCGTTTTGGTTCGTAGCTGGAAGGGGACTTGAATTGCATGGTTTCGAGCTATATACATAGAACCAGAACTATTTAGAACTGCCCGAGTAAGAGCCGTAGTACTCAGGCGCCAAGAAAATCCATATCTTCTCCGAGGGAGCGCATTTCATCCATGAATGCTCCACGGTCTTCTTCAGTGAGGCATGCCACTCGCACAGCGAGGGAAGGGGTTGGGGCGAAGGAGGAGTTGTCGCTCGATGTGACTGACTGACTGTCTTCTATTTGGACAGTTCGAGCACGAGCGGGTTTGCTGGGACAATCACGTGCAAGATGGCCTTGTTTCCCGCATTGGAAGCATCGTCCTGTACATCGATATTCTTCCTTTTCTTTGTCGGTGGTGGCTTTGCGGATCACAGAGAGATCCATAGCGTCCTCGTTCCTAGGAGGGAGACGGGGACGAGGAGGCTGGGCTCGGCTTCCTTGTCCTTGCCAGTTTTGGTTATTGGGGTTAGAATTTCCCCCAGGACGACGCCAGACCCAACCAGTATTTTGTTTTTGTTGGGGGTTTTGACCAGCATTTCGAGCGGGGTTGCGAGTCCCATACTCAGAGTGTAATGCCTTTTTCTTGAGATAGATCACTTGTTGTCGTTGAGCTGCTGCTCGCCATTGTGCGTAGGTGTCCGGATTTTCCATAGCGAGACAAGTGTCTGCTAGTTGACAAGGAAGTCCTTGGGCAAACGTACGCAGATTCGATGGATCGTCGGGATTCAACTCTGCGTGACTTCCAAGAGTCTCGAATGCTGCTAAGTATTCGTCGAGGTTGTCGCCAGTCATTCGTAATTTCCCAAGTTGGTCTTGGGCGTGTTCTCTTTCCGCGTAGTCGGTGAACAACACCTTGAATTTTTCTTCCATCATTTTCCATGGATTGGAGAATCGATCGATCAGGCTAGGGTCGGCCTCGATCTCTTCAAGCCAGTTGAAGGCCATGTCTACCCATCCATTGACTTTTTCTCCATTGAGGAGTGACATGAAGTAGATGCATTTAGAGATGGGGTCCTTGGCTATGTCGGCTTTGCGATTCATTAGCATGAACCTGTTAAATTGGTTCAAGAATCGTCGGGTTTTGGATCGATCTCCTTCGAATTTGTCTGGGTGAATCCCTTCCAATCGATGACCTTTGTCATTGGTTCGTTCGGGTTCGTCCATGAGGTCGTCAAGACCGAACGGATCATCCCCGGTTCCTTTGGGGTGACGTGGGGGAGGCCTAGACGGTTGTCTAGCTGTTCAAGAAGAGCGCATTCTCCAGGATCCAAACCCAGCAAAGGACTTCCGCTCTGGTTGTTCTTCGGGTTCTGGTGAAGAAGACCGGCTAGTGTTACTTGCCGGTGCTTCCCTATCGTCTGGGTTAGTTTCATGGAAGACATCCCCGTCGTGTGGTGTCACCATTGTTGTATCCAGTGGGGCTAGTCGAATCGGGGACGTTGCTCGAGACGGAGCTCTGGTGATTGGGAGGCTAGTGAGTTTCAGTCGTGCATAGTTGATGCCTTTCATAGGACAGTCTTTTAACTGGAGACTCGGTCGCGCCAGTCGAAAGCATTCATATGTGTTTCCTGGTCGAAGTCGAATTTCGAACCAGACTCCATAGACGTTGGACAGAGCTAAGAGAGCTCCTTTAAAGCAAGCATAATAGGCAGTGAAGGGGGCCTTCTTTGATACTTCTTTTCCATCAATACGAACGACGATGTCTTGTCCTCCAACCAGATGGCGGACTTGTTCAGAGAACTCAGATGGGACCGTGTCTTTGGTTTCGGGCTTTGTTTCGAAGGGAAGGTCCAATACTGCCAAGGATTCTTCTGTTGGTTGGTCAATTGCGCGTACGCGCCAGTCTACGGGAATGCCTAGTCCTTCAGGGGTTTTCTGTTTTTCTTTTGTTCCAGAGGGAGTGGAAGTCATCATTGGTTCGTGGAAGGGAAGCTCGTTCTAATGTCACGGTCAGACCACCATGTCAGATCGAGTTCGGGGATCTCGGGGTTCGGGGATCTCGGACGAGATTATGAAGATGGATTTCGAAGAGGGGTCGTTCCCAGAAGGGAAATCGGTCATGTGAGACGTCACGTGACAATGAGGATGACAAGTGAGGATTACACAAGTCAGAGCGTGACTTGGAATCGAGCGAGACACTAGCACGTGATCTCGAGACGTATAGAGTCAAAGGGGCAATTAGCAGCAGAGCTGACTAATGCAGAGGAGGTTCGTTCGATGGAAGCCGCACGCGTTCAACAGTGAGAAGAGACTATCAAAGTCTGATTGCACGAATAGAACGAGCTTAGGAAAGCTGTTCTATGCTACGAGATACAGTTTATATACACAGACGAGCGAAGCTACTGGAAGGTAAGGGAAGACGATAGAAAGGAATCGAAGAGAGGGGGAAGAAGCATAGCGAATCGTATGGAAGTCTCTGGAAAATGCAAGAGCAGTCCATAGGTAACTTAGTAAGTGATGGGCAAAGCGGCCCGGAGTCACGGACAGAACGAGATAGGAAAGACGAAATAGGAAAATGAGAATGAGGTAAGCAGGCGCGGTCCGTGACATAAATATTGACAAGGATGAAAGCTGTACCTGAGATAGTGACTTCAAGAGCTTGGGATGATGGAGACATGAGGTGGTGGTCATCCAGTGACACCACAGAGACATCCCGAGACAGTAGGAGAGTCTGTCAGACATAGGTCACGACTTTACATATGTCCCCTTTCTGGTGTTTCAGGCCAAAGATCTCCCACCCAGGATGGGCGGCAAAGCCTTGGACCTCTTCACCATCAGGGTTGGAGTCAGAACAGGAGGGGATGAGACAGCCAAACCACAGTTCTTGGACCATCACAATATCTGCATGGGTTGCCTGTAGAAAGGCGATGAACAATGGATTCCAACACCACATGTTTACTGACACAATCAATATGGGTGTATCAATCATAGTGACAATGCAGGGGCGACAGCCCCCCCTTTGCTCTTTCCCACTTGGAAAAGATTGTATATATTTTCTGAAATAATAAAATGTAAAATTTCAACCCCCTGTTATGGTGCCAGCTGATTGTTTGAGTAGGACAGCTCCTGCCCTGTTATTGTTCTCCACAGAGACTACTCTACGGTCTGTGCCAATGGATGATGCATGATGGGCTATGTTAATGCTGGTTACAATTTCGGTCAGTACCCTGTACATGAATATTCCAAAGCTCCCCAATCAACCTCATAACTTGGTTAGAAGCCCTGGATGACCTCCGATGCTAGATGTGGTGCTGTGCCATGGAGTGTGTGCCCATTGTCTCTGTAAACATCTGGTGTAAATGAGTGTGGAACTTCTTGGACCACCCAAATTCAGAGCACTGTAAGGGCTTAAGGTCACATTCCTAATACCTAATACACAGGTAAGGGTATAGACAAAGGACAGTGCTGGTGTGTCGGGGACGCCGGACGGTGGGCGATTGAGTACTAGTTTTGCTGTTATTTGTGGGTGCGATGAGCAGGGAAACTTGGAATGGCTTCAATCATGTGGTAATGAGGGTGGAGGACAGGAGATGAGATCTATGAGAGGTAGGCCAAGCAAGGTAAGGAAGGCAAAGCAGAGAGGGCTAAGTGTGGCGGGCTCAGGTGGTTCAGGAGACGTCATGCGATCAAAATAGTACTCGTTCTGAGGCTACAGCGTGTTCCCATCTTACAGTGTATCGCTCTTTTCCCATTACCGGTGACACTAACTACGTTGTTACAGCATACACAGTACAACAATAGACCGGTATACAATAGGACTATATACCAATGAAACTTAGTATGGACTCTAACACGTGTTGTTGTAGTTGTGATCTGTGGGATTTCCTGGGGTTGCCATTTTGGTGCCATGCTCTGTGAGCATGCGTGCAAGGTCCGCATGGCCATTCTCCGATGCCAAATGCAGCACGGTCAACCCATCCTCGGTCTGAGTTGACAAATCGGCGCCGTGCACTACGAGTACCCATGTGACATCCACATGGCCATAGCATGATGTCAAATGCAACGCAGTCCACCCGCCCTTCATCTGAGCTGACACGTCGGCGCCATACTCTATGAGTCCCTGTACGATATCCACATGGCCCCACCAGGATGCCATATGCAGCGCAGTCCACCTGTTCTCAGTCTGGGCTGACACTTCTGCGCCGCGTACTAGAAGCATCCATACAAGATACCCCTGGCCATTATGGGATGCCAAATGCAGTGCAGTCAACCCGTCCTCCGCCTGGGCTGACACGTTTGCGCCGTACTCTATAAGCATCAGTGCGAGATTCACGTGGCCATACTGGGATGCCCAATGCAGCGCAGTCCACCCAGCCTTGGTCTGGGCTGACATGTCAGCTCCGAGCTCTACGAGCAGCCATATGAGGTCCACATGGCCACCCAAGGATGCCAAATTCAGCACAGTCTGCCCGTTCTTGGTCTGGGCTGACATGTCGGCACCGCACTCTACGAGCGTACGCATGACATCCACATGACCATTCTCCGATGCTTCATGCAGTGCAGTCCACTTGTCCTTGGTCTGGGCTGACATGTCGGCACCGTGCTCGATGAGCATTCACGCGAGATCCACATGTCCCCCACGTGCAGCTAGATACAAAGGAGACGATCCGCTAGGGAGGCTTTCAGAATTTACATCCTGTGGGTACTCAATAGCCAAGATCTTCGCAAGGTCATGTAGACCGCAAAAAGCAGCATAATGTAAGGGGGTACAACAGGGTGGAGGTGGCCTTTCGGCTTGTTTGCGTCCAAGTCGCCTCCAGTAGTTTGTTGGGTCGTATATCCAGAGCCAGATGGAAAGGTGTGGTTTCATCCAGTCAAAGAGCTGCTTCATCCCTTCTACTTCATGTTGCAACACACCCTCAAAACGTGCATGCTCAAACCAGTGGTGGGCTGCGTATTCAGCAAGAGGAAATTGGGTCAGGCTCTGGCTGGTGATGTCTTTATCCAGGTGCAATAGCATACCCAGACATGCTTGAGCGACAAAGGTATGAGCAGACGACATAGAAATGTGGTAACGGCAGGACATGCTGTCGTATTTTTCGGCAAAGCATCTAGATGTCAAGAACTCCTTGACCGTGAAGTGAGCGAATTGTACGACTCTGAAACTTTTGATAGGCCCTTCGAAGTTGACGACAGAGAGTAGTGTGGAGCAAGCGGATAGTACTGCTTCGACCAGATTTTTCAGCCGCCAATCCTTGCGAAATTTCGGAATTGCATCCGACTTGAAATCAAAGGCGAGAATTTCTGCCAGTTCCTCGACTCGGAGCGGGCAAGAAGCCACGGTGACGCAGATGAGGAGTCGTCGGGCAGATTCCCACTTCGTCTCTTTGATCTCTCTCAAAGTGCGCTCATATGTCCCATCAAGCGTCGCCGGCAATCCATTCAGAATATCCTGAATATCCCCTGGGAAGCAGTCGGCGAGGTATGTGAGCTGACAATTTACCCATCTAAACCTATCGGATGTACAGGTGAGATGGATAAAAGAGATGGGGTATAAATGCCTTACATCCCATCTGCCTTTTTTGTTAGGACATCAATCACAAGCTGCTTGTGCCCCGGATTCCAATTTTGCATATTTTTATTCGTATTAACAGTCGACTCGATATACTTGATGATATCCTTTTTTTGTCTGCTTTCATCATGTAAGGAAACGGAACGGAAAGCCAGAGGCTTGATGATGGCCTGGATGTCAACCTCAAGTCAGCTCGTGGCACATATGCGCAGGTTTGGGAGTTGTGCCTTGACCAGGTCCTCCAAAAATGATAAGAGCTTTTCGCAGGGGGACGACAGTGAAGATGTGCTTGGACATTCATCCAAGGCATCGATGATCAGATAAACTGGTTGTAGTCCTGGGCATTTCAGTAAGTCCATCAAACATTGGACAAGTTTGTTGTCGCCGGGACTTTGTGCACCATTGCAGTGCATCGAATAGAAAGTGGAAAGGATATTGTGGTAAGAGTCTGATTGGTCGCACAGCTGGAATAACACTGATGAGAGTAGCCCAGAGACGTGCTTCTTTCTATCTTCCTTGAAATCGTAGAAAAATATCACAAGTGATGTGAGCCCAGACTTCTGCATAGTCTCAAGCTCCTCGATGAGGGCGGAACTAACAAAAGGGTAAGTCCTTAAGTCAAGTATGGAAAGTTTAACGTACCAAAGGACACTCTTCCCGGCGCCTGCTACGAATGGGGGAGGGCATCAGTCTCTGGAAAATGTAAGCGCCGAGTGACAAACTAATGTTTTCCGTTGATCCATAAGAGCAAACTCGGACCCAAATCCTTCCATTCTGAGAGTGTGTTGCCATTAAGGAACCATGCCCCGGTCTCGCTGTGCCATGATTCGCGCGCGATGTTGAAGTTTTTCCAGGGATCAGGCAGAGAGAGCCACTTTTGAATATTACCCAGTAACTTGTCACCTGCCAAAGTCTGTCAGGTTTTATGTAGCAATGGTAATGCTAGGAGATAGCTGATGTTTCGACCTGTTCATGTCACTTGTCATTCGGTATAAGGACACTTTGTTTTCTTGAAGTGGAATTGTATTCAAAACACGGCAGATCACAAGCTGAAGGCATTCACTCACCCTCGACAGCCCTGAGAGTCTGAGTTCCGACAGCCCTATCCTCTTCTTGTAGGAGGCGGTCAAGCCTCCAACGTGCTACATTGATATCCTTGACCCCAAAAAAGTTTTTTACCCATATGACTGCGTCGCATTAAAAAAAGTAACATATTAGCAAGGAAGGAATCACGTGAGTGTCACTTCTCAAGCTTTTGGGTCACCAGAGCAAGCGTAGAGATTAGCTCCACCATCAACTTAACCACTATCTCATCCACTGCAGGCATAGCGTGAGACGTCGCAGCATATATTCTGAGACGGTTGATGAAATGTTCAATCGACTCGAGCATCTCAGCAAGTGCATCGTACATCAGCAAAAGTGCAAAAAGTAGGTAAGGGGCTTCCAAGGCAAAGATGGCCCCTTCCAAGGCAAAGTTATGACTATACAGGGCATGGGTCGACCTATACAAGGGCTTACAAGGCATCAACTACACTACCTCCATTTGAAACTTTTGCTGATGCTAACTTGTGATTACGCCATTGGCCACCTGATTGACCTGGACATCAGAAGGGTATCTATGTATGAACCTAGGAATGGTACATACGTCCAGTAGGATACCAAGAGTCGAATGTATCGCTTTTGCATGCGGAAGTAATTTCTGTAAAAACCGTCTGAAATGCAAGACAGGCCTTCACAACCTTTTGGCGTACCAGGCCTGCGTCGTCAGCAACTAATGTGACAGCAGAAATCAGGGTTAAAATCGATACAGTAGCCTTGATAGATTTGAAGATCCTATCATGCTGTCGAAGATCATTGGAGGCCTGCGCTTTTTCTTGCAACAAGGTGGTAATGTCATCGATCAAGTGGCAACGCTGTAGTCGGGTGGCAAGCGAATCTTCCCAGTTGTCCAATGTAACGCCGGCCTTTCCATCATAATCCTGTAAGGCGGACTCTAGAAGCGCTTGGAAACAAGCCGATGCTGGCTGGTCAGTCATATCACAAGCAGGAAACCTATGGGATCTATGAGAGGACTGGTTCTCAGTGACAAACAGTGGCGAACAGCGGGACGTGGTGAGTAGAGAGGGTTGGGTGTAAGAGAGAAGGTCAGGGCACTGCCCCATCAATGAAAGTGTTTCATATTCGCATGGAAATGAGGCGATGTATTTGGTTCAAATTGGTTGATCAGGTGATCGCTTGAAATAGATGGACGCGAGTCTGGGAGAGTGCCGAAAGGTCTTCGTCTCATAAGAGGAGATTATGGAACAACATTGTAGATAGCCCGGAAGGTCATTCCAAAGGCAAGAAATGACAAAGTACCAGCACGGCAGTGAGATGCGGTGGGACTCTCAAAGAGGTAACTTTGCCAATAGATATGGACTCGGCGGGAGGCAGTCGACTCAGGAGCTTGTGTTTTACAGCTCAAAGTTGTGACAGAGGGGTATGGGTTAAGAGAAGTTCGACTGTATGCCCAAGTGGTGCTCCAATCAAGCAGCTAGATTGATAGTCCTACAAATACCCACATAGCACTGCGGGCCGTCTGTCCAAGACTTTCAGGGAGTACAAGTGGGAAGTACTACTATGGGTTATCAAGGGGTATGGGCTTTTGGGGGTGTCACTACAGCCTAAAACTCAAGTTTGTAACTGAAAGAATGTATGGGATTTGAGGGGTTATGGGTTCTCAGAGGTATGGGTTAAGAGAAGTTCGACTGTACTCAAATATCATATGCCCCTCTTGAAGTGCATTAGGTGCTACAAAAAGCGACTGGATGAATTACTTGGGTCTAGAATTTGCAGAGATAGAAACCAAGGTATGGTGTCAACCATGAAGATACGGTA
>Ga0307510_10003920_pt1 | contig 17443 bp, 27 predicted proteins | sample 12_EM_MG_FD_207224 | JGI IMG/M metagenome (GOLD analysis project Ga0307510, IMG submission 207224) | Populus trichocarpa ectomycorrhiza microbial communities from riparian zone in the Pacific Northwest, United States - 12_EM | ecosystem: Host-associated > Plants > Roots > Unclassified | place...
TGTGTTATTCAGGCGCATGACGTCGAACTCAGAGCCACGTCTTTGCATCGAGAGTGGTCCATACACCCACCAGTATGTAATGCAACGGCATCCTCCACACAACATTGAGTACTCATCAGTATGTCGCGCCTGGTAGCTACCTCATAGCCGATAATGTGGTATATTTAACCATCGCCGACAAGTCCTATCCACGGAAACTTGCCTTTTCTTACTTGGACGAACTCTCAAAAGAGTTCTCCACGTCGTACGGTGCAAAGGTTGAGACCGTACGGAAGCCATATGCATTCGTTGGCTTTGGTTGGTCGCTGCAGTACTGTGTTTAAGGACATTGACTTACTGGGTCGTATACAGACACGTTCATGTCCAAGACTGCAAGACTGTACCAGGACACGCGCGCGGCAAATGCAGGATCCAACCTTGACAGACTCAACGACGACCTACAGGACGTTACTAGAATAATGACGAAGAATATGGAGGAATTATTGTGGCGAGGCGATTCACTTGACAGTATGTGTTTCCGGTGTGGTCTCGAGACGCCATGCGTTTATCATGTATTTACTCTTGTCCAGGAATGTCGCATTTGTCAACCTCCCTTCGGACCGAGTCAGAAAAGTACCGTAGGGCAGCGCGTAACATCAATTGGAATGCCATGCTGCGGCAGTATGCCCCATTAGGTGCTATACTTTTTATTCTAATCATTCTCATCTGGTGGAGATTTACATGACATTCCCCTACGGCCTCTTTGTATATATTTCCCCACGTGTACGCCTGCTTGCTGGCGGAGATCATTTCTGAGCGCTATCTAGGGTTAGTGACCTTCATCATGATTTCCATTGATTAGAAGGAAGTACCCTAGCGCCACTCGGCTTGCAGATACATGAGGCTGAGGGCTTGCAATATATATATTGGGACAGCTCCATTCTTACCCTTGTCCTTGTCCTCTTGTCCTCATCTACGAGTGAGCCATGTCATTATACCGTGCTCCTAGCCCGTCCCCGTACGGACCTCGTGCTCCAAGCCCGTCCCCAATGGCATACGGCGCGCCGCGTGCGCCGAGCCCGTTGCCGTACGGACACGGACCTCCTAGTCCGATCCCACCGACCCAGGCGCTTCAGCCGTCACCTGCCAATGCACCCGGTGGTCAAATTCAGGCGGGGGCAATAACTTATACGACATCCGCCAGTCCTGATGGCAGAATCACTTACCATCCCTTCAAGTGAGTGAAGCGTGACCCTACAATCTCTTTGATCGTCGTTGCGATGGACATGGATGCTCATCATCTCGTGTCGTACTAGGGCTGTACCAGTCAGGTTAATCTCTGTCATTGTATCGACCGCGGGGAGTAGTGTTCACAGTTACTTTCATTTCAGCTACCAGACAAATAATGGCGTTGTGAGTGGTATACAGTGGGTACCAGCTGAAGCAACCAGTGTGTTACCCAATGGCGCCCAGCCTGCTAACGCGGTATGTGATTCGACAATAACCCTTTGCCCCGCGATCTCTGATCAGTTGCAATTTGATCGATTAGGATTTCGTATCGTCCTGGAATCGAAGAGGGGATGAGAAGGCAGTGAGAGAATGGTCCGTGACCTAGCCTCAACCTGGATGCACCTTTCCGAGTCCTGACATGACCTCCTGGCGTGTTCATAGGCAGAAAGATGAGGAGCACCGCATTCGCAAGGAAGAGAAGGAGGCTTCAAAACGCCTCAGGAAAGAGAAAGAACGCCGAGAAAGGGAAGCCCGAGGCATACCTGGTAGTCCATATGGGGCCTACACCAACCCCATGAACGACCTCGAGAGGCGTATGGACAACGTTGACCTTAGCCGTGCTCGGGGTGCTTCTGTGGGCGATTATAACAGTAAGCGAAGGCCCACACATGTACCGTGGCCCGCATTTCTTATCTCGTCGGCCAACCCTCAGGATCGCCCTATCAGCACCCGATCGCACCGCCATCGCCCAACATGGGTGTCACAAATCTAGGGTATCCGCCGCAAGCTCCCGCAGCGGGATATAACCCTGGGTATGCGCCGGCGACCGGGCATGGGCCCGACATATACCGCTCGCCCTCTCCGTACCGTGCTGGTCACTCCGAGCAAGCCCAAGCAATCCTATCGCGCTCCAGGGCTCCTTCTCCCAATCCTATGATGCCCCAAGGGGGAGGGATATACGGCCAGCGCGCGCCGTCACCCCTTCCTGGTGGTGGACCGTACGGGAACCGATCCCGTAATCCATCACCGAACCCCGGTGGTGTCCAGGGCCCGATCTATCCTCCTCCACGCCCTCATTCCCGTGCTGCATCCCCTCTGCCAGGAGCCCCCCCTCCTCCATACGGGCAGTCTGGCCTCCAATACCCTGGTGCTATGCCCCCGCGGTCCCCCAACGTTGGCGTCGGCGCCATGCTCGGCGGGGCAGAGCAACCACCGCAGATGCTCCCTCCACCCGATGGCTTCAGTCGTCCCGCGAATCTCGCGCAGTCGTACACGTTCTTCGATACCATGAAGATCCAAGACATGGACGATTTTTACGAGAACATGCCGAGGATGCCAAAGGTCCTCGTGCCGCACGATGTTTATCATGAAGACTGGATCCGCTTCATTTCTGTAAGTTTCCTGGTTCCCTCGGCAAAAGAATTCTTTGGGTATCGGTCATTGACAAAACTTCTTGTGAAGGACCTCGCGCTCTCGTGGGCCGGTAAGCTGCCCGCCACCGACCCGAACCGCGCATCGCGACCTTCGCTCGTGGCCGCTGACCTGATCGAACTCTGGAACAACTCCTTCTTCGCCCAACGCGGCGCCGAGGTCGTCCTCTTCAAAGGCCACGAGCGACGCTCCGGCCCATGGACCGGCCAGGTCGAGCGCAACCTCCCGGGCTTCGGCGACGGCTCGGATTCGGACTCGAGCTCCTCCGTCTCCTCTGGTTCGGACAGCTCCGACGGCAAATACGCGCGCGGCGGTGGCGGTGGCGGCTACTACGGCGGTTATGCCGCCGACGCGAAGCGAAGGAAGGCCGAGCGCAAGGCCGAGAAGAAGCGTAAGAACAAAGACAAGAAGGCCCGCCGTCGCGCCCGTGAGCGCGAGAGGACGTATGCGCTTTACATCACTTGCATCACCCCGCGCGACGGAGCCACATACTGATCGGGGAGGTTGAAAGATGAGATCTGAGACGTGGTGTCGTGCACGTTCCAGCGCCCTGCGCACAACTATACTTCCATTTGTTTTTTTTTGTGGCTACGACACGAGGAATCGAACTAACATGTAATCGAGATTTGCACCTTTTGTACCCTTTGATATCATCGACATCGATATAACGATGATGGCGTCTTGCCCGATGTGTGGTTGGATCAGAAGTACATGAACATGACGAACCAAAGGATGACATGTCGATAACAGACAACGTTCCACGAATATTTGATTGCGGCAGATACGAAACCAGAAGTAAGCATATAAAAAAACAATTAATAATGCCGAACGAGGGTGAGAGTAGAAGTAGTGGCCGTGCCCTAGTCCGAACGTTAGCTAATGATTCAGTAACCTCTACCTCGACCGCGCCCTCGTGGCGGTCCACCGCGGCCTGAGCTATAGCCACCATCATACACACTAGAATTGTAGCCGCTCGAATACGGCGGGGCATTTCCGAATCCTCCTCCTCCTCCTCCTCCGCTATTTCCATAACTATAACCATATCCACCCCCACTACTACCACCAGCATTGTATCCTCCTCCTCCTCCTCCTCCTCTTTCTCCGCCGCCGCCGCCGCCGCCACCACCACCACCCCTACCGTAACCGCCTCGGCTCGGGGGTCCAGAGTGATATCCGCCCCTATTATACGGGCCAGACATTGGCCGCGATGGGTTTCCGCCGCGGCCATTTGAGTAAGACGGGTTTCCGCTGTACGTGGATTGCGGTGGGTACGACCGGGGACCGCCCGATCCGTATCCCTCCCTATATTGATGTGGTGGTGGCGGTGGCCGAGAGGAGTACGAGGGAGGTCCATGTTGGTGGTCGTTAGAAAATCGACCGCGCCCGTTGCTATATGATGACGGCGGTTGGACATGGTGCATCGGGCTTGCGTAGATTGACGCATGGCCACCATAATCGTGATTATTGTAGCCGCCTCGACCTCCGCCCCCACCTCCACGGGGCCGTCCCCCACCCCCACGTAAGTCTTCGGGAGCAAGAATACGTGGCGAGCGGCGAACTCCCGGAAGAAGGATTGAACGGTGTGGGCTCAGTTGTTTTGGGAAAAGGTAGATAGCCGACAACGAGCGATCGTGCTTTATGTCGGCATGGCCTTCCTCTGTAAGAGGGCTGTAGTATGTGGAGCCAGGTATGCAGTCAGGGTCCGGGAGCGCGCTTCCACTGATGCCCTTGCTAGCTTCGACATCCATGGCAACAGGCTGAAAGGGCTCGTCATGACTTATTACACTGGATCGACGGTTAGCTCACCTCTTGCTTCTTTTTCTTACCATACAGGGCCTCAAGGGAGGGGTACAAAGAATGTTCTTCTGATGTGAAGATGGCATTGTTGCCCCAGGTGTTGCGTCGCACCTCGTCCTCCGTCAGCTTGGGGTAATGGACGGCCATTGCATCTAAAAGACGCTTTGGATCGATGAATGGTAGAAGGGCCACACCCTGCCATGCCATGCGTTTGCCATTCATGTCAATGTCAAATGATGTGGGATAGAAATCGATGATAGGTGAGTCCTCGTCTGTCATCAAGGGATGGAAGACTGATGGTATGTGTTGCCGGCTACAAAGCTCACTGATCAGAACAGTGGTCATGAATACATACAAGGACTCACCTTGCAGCCGGAAACACGCCCATCAACTGCTCGAAAGGCTGGAACGGCTTGCCAAGCTCGAAACGGATGTCCATTTTGTGTACCTCATCGAAATCGGCGGCGAAGGGAGCGAAATGGTAAGGATAATACCATTGCCATGATGGAGTCTGTGCATCAGATGTATATCAACAGCCGTGAAGCGGTCAGGTCAAAGATTTTCCCGTACACCTTGGTAGTAATACGCGAGGACCCATGCTAAACCCTCAACATATTGGATTGTGATTCTGCGGAACGTGCTTAATGGGCATGGCCTTTATGATAATCAATGGAATACCATACTTTTTCTTGAACTCCTGGTCTGTGTACTCAACACCAAATTTCTGCTGGTAGTAACGCTCCCTATATCCGGGTTCCCACAGCCTAAGAGGTGTTTGAGGCGCAAGAGCGTAAATCGATTGCTCTAGGAGACTCACCGGACCGTATCCTCTTGTTCAACAGTTCCGTCAGCGTTGACTTTGTAAGCAAGGGACCTTGATGCAGACGTCGCGTCAGCATCTACATCATCATCTCCATCTCCGGCGGACTTTTCATCCACGGGGGAATCCGATATAGCTTCAAAGGGCCGTTTTACACCTGCTACAGGCGCAACCTCCGTAGCAGCGGATGTGCTGCTCATTTCAACTCCGTCAACACTCGTGTCATCCACGTGGGCATCAGTTATCAGTGGCTCGGGATCGGTAGCCCCGAGCCCGGGAACTTTTATATCCACACCGGCTGCGGTCGCAGGCCCGACATTATAATCGACAGGCGCAGGCGGGGGTGGCGGGGGAGCCACAATAGGCTTGGGAGGCTGGGCGCGGGACTTCACTGGCATGAGCGAGGCCAACTCAGCCTTCAATGTCTCTGCAGCACTCAAATTGGCCATCCGTATAGCAGCGCGATTGGCGACAACGTCACGGTTGGAGCCACCAAGAGCCCATGCTGCGGCACCGGCATTGTTGACCGCGTCCGCATCTTTAATGCCTCCCATGCCAATAGAATCGGCTTTCGCAGCGAAGTCGTTCGACTTGCGAGGGGCATTCAAATCGGCTGACAAGTTGAGGCTAGGAGAAGGTCCAGTCCCAGTACTTTGAGCTTCCACTTTGCGACGTTTCGCATTGTGGTTCTGGCGTTCTTCGTCTAGAGGTTGCTATAAATGCTGGCCAGGGGACGATAAATTAGTTTTGCTTACATTCACGACGTCTCCTAAAGATATCATCTTCACGCCTTGCAAGACCATCAAGAATAATCTGAGCGCGGTGCAATACTAATTGCCCGTGGTTGGTAACGTAGCCACCCATTCTCGGGAGCTCATCCTTCCAAATTTTGAGCAAGGTATCGATCGCGCCCTCTCGAATCTCAAGTGATGGAAGATGAGGCAAGAAGTCATTGCCGACAAAGAATATTAAGAGCACCCAGTCATCAATCGCCATCTCAAGGTTAAATGGAAACGGGGCTTGGGTGACATGAAGCTCGGATTCCAAGTACTCGCGCAGAACGCTGACGTCGAGGAAAATAAATGGTTTCTTCTCCGAAGGCGGGGGCTTTTGTATTTCCGACTTCAATGCAGTACATTGGGCGGCAAAGTGTCCTTCTTGACCACAAAGACGACACGCTGTCGCGCTGCCGGAATCAGCGAACACATCCTCCCGTAGAACCCTAAAATGAGGCTCATGCGTGGCAAGTGCCAGCATAATAAGATCTGCGTCCTGAAATCCAATGTCAGTAGCATACGCATGGCAAGAAGTAATAAACCCACTAGACCATAGATGACGTGACGAGTGTTCGGGTCATGTCCTTTATTCGCCCTCTGTCGGCGAATGTAATCCATAATCTTGTGCTCACCCTCACCGGGGACGCTTGCATCAGAAATGATTACCTCGAGCTGACGGTTGATGAGTCACCCGGAAGAGGCAAGATTGAGTGTGTGACTCACCTGTTTCCAACCAGGGTCGCTATTCAACTTTTGGACAACCCAATACCGTAACGACTTGGCCAGAAGCTCCATGAACGGTGTGCCTGGTGTAATGGCGTTTGAATCCCAGGGCTTCTTGTTCTTATCTTCCTCGCTTATAGTCTTCCCCATCGCTGGTTACGGGTGTCAACGTCGTGACAGCTCGGAGTAAGTAGTTCACTCACATTCCCATAAGGCGACAGACTCCTTGCGAGCTTCCTCTTTCTCATGCGCCTCTTGCGCAGTACGGAAACGACGTGAGCGCTGCTGATTCATCTTTGCGCGAGGGGCCACACCATCTTGAGAGTGAGAGTGGTCACTGGCCGAACGTCATAAGCATCAAAGGCGAACTCACCGATAGCCATGAACAAGAGTTTTCGGGGCCGAACCATGTTGATAACACGCTCCGTGTACTTGAAAACCTCGATCATCATCTCACCTTCTGTCTCCGGTGCAGGCTGTGAGCAAGTATAAGACTATAGTGAACACCTGTGAACAATCAGGAGAATACGGACTTTGCCCTCTGGATGAGTACAGGGATGAACCTGGTCATGGTCAACAGAGTTGAAGGGTAGAATAGGGTGAATAAAGACACACGATGCCATTCATATCTAGATAAAGGTTGTCGAGCTCGACCTCGTTGGGGTTTGGACGCGCCATATTAATCGGGACGACTACATCATTCCCGTTCTCATCTTGAACTTTTGTCTCCTCTTCCTCGGTGACGGTGCTAACTGAGCAAGAAGTGAGATCAAGCACGCTGTCTGATGTAGAAGCACACACTAATTTTCGGGTACTTTTTGCTCAACCATCTGAATAATGCAGGTACACCCTTCGGGGATACGCAGGTCAAAGATAGAGAGAAGGGTGAGGATGGAGATGAACATACCATGATGAATCGTCAGAGGTCAAGAAAAAGATGCAGCATCCGACTCCGAACTGTTCGTTGTTTCAAGTTACGCGTTGCAGACGATAACGTAATCGTAATTCGAGCCACTCTCTTCCTCCTCCTTTTGGCCATGTCGACCGACCCTCCTAAACATAACCGGGCACCCTCCCTTTCTCTACGGACTCATGGAACTGGGCAAACTGATCCATCTTCTGCAAAAACAGCCCCCAAGTCTCAGAAACAAATGACCAAAGCTGAACGAAGGGAGTTACAGGAGCGTCAGCGCGCCGCAAAGGCAGCCGCGGCCGCAACCAAAGCACCCGCAACCGGAACACAAACCGGCGGTCCCGCGGCCAAACAACCTCATCAAACCCCACCTACGTCGTCACACCCCAAGAAGAGTGGCAAGGGTAGTGAAAGTCCCGTGCAGACAAAAGGTTCGCTCGCCGTGGGCCCAAGCGTCCCTCCCCACAAAAGTACGAAGGAACCCAAAGCAGCCGCTGAAGACTCAGCCGAGCGTTCGCGTGGACTACGCATATTTTCTCACTTTGCCCTCCAAAAGCCCGCGGGACACGTTGCCAAGGGCGATGTGCACCCAGCCATCGTCCGTCTCGGCTTGATGTTCGCGGAATTTAAGATCTGTGGTGCGAATGCGCGATGCATCGCGACACTCTCCGTATTCAAGCGAGTAAGTTCCATCATGGCTGTGTGGGATGGCCATGCTAATGAGCACCCGTCCGGAAGGTCATACAAGACTACACAACTCCCCCGAATAACACGCTGTCACGGCATCTCATGACTCATCTTTCCGTTCAGATCAGCCATCTTGTCGCTGCGCGTCCGATGTCAGTGACGATGGGAAACGCGATTCGGCAGCTCAAGTTAGAGATCAGTGGCTCGGATATCGATCTTCCCGAACAGGATGTGCGCTCCACACCCCTCGTCCTTCGCATTCCCAGGGACCCTAACTCCCACCCACCTTGCCTTATAGGCAAAGGATGCACTTTGTGACAAAATCGATAACTACATGCGAGATCGGATTATCATCGCTGATCAGGTCATTCAAGAGACTGCGATGAAGAAGATTCACGATGGCGACGTCGTGCTTACCTACGCCAGGTAACTACATCAGCATCTATTCCTTGTACTCACACTGACGATGTGACCAAGATCATCCGTCGTTCAGAAGGTTCTCCTAGAGGCATGGGCCGAGGGAACTCGGTTTTCTGTGATCGTTGTGGACTCACGACCTATGCTCGAAGGTATTCCCAGTCTTGCGTGGTGTCTATCCTGTCCTAACACACTACAGGGAAGCGCCTACTCTCTGTCCTTGTGGCCGCCTCCATACCATGCACCTACCTGCTTTTACCCGCCCTGGGTTCTGTTATTTCTGAAGTTTCAATTGTTTTGGTCGGCGCTCATTCCATCCACTCAAATGGTGCCGTCTTCTCCCGTGCGGGTACGGCACTGGTGGCCATGATGGCAAAGCAACATTCAGTACCTGTCGTCGTTTGTTGCGAGACTTACAAATTTTCGGAGGGCGTGCGTTTAGATAGTTTCACAAAGAATGAACTGGGTGAGTTGTAGCACTCGTTTACATGATGAATGGGCCTCACAGCGCATCTAGCTCCTCAAGGCGATCCATTCTCATCTTTCCCCCGGAACCAATCGCCGGATTCCCTTGTTATCCAGAACCAACCTAACCTGGAGATTCTCAATCCGTTATACGACCTCACCCCCCCATCCAGCATAACGGCTGTAGTTACCGAGGCCGGCGTCATCCCACCTGACGCAATCAGTTCAATCCCACTTGCGTTAGGCCGCTCGGTATGAGGGCCTTCAAGCTTAATGTGTACATTTTTTCTAGGGACGACGAGAAGTTCAAATAAACTCAGTAACTTATTGTCACTTGTTTTATTGTAGGAGCAGTAGTAGGAATCTCAATATATGCGCTACCAATGTAGGATATCTATCCTCGTAAGCTGACAAAGTCTAGACAACATGAAGTGATATACCAATGAGTGGATCAGTCGGCGCCAGTCCCTGTCCCCTTGTCGGATTTTGCAAGCTGGTGCTCGACCCACTCAAAAGCACGGTCGGTGGCTACTTCAACGGGATGGTCGAAGATATAAGGAAGTGCAGGAACGATAGCTAGTCCGGTGACGGTTGGACCCCAACTACGGAGTCGGAGATTGGATGACTTGTCAAAAGCCTTCTTCGCCTGTTTAACGGCAGTGTGAATGGTGAAGGCGGGAAGTGCCCTTGGTTTACAAAGATTCGTTGAACTTCGAGATGATACGGCAATGGTGTACCTGAGCTCACATAGAAGCCACGGATTGGAACGCTGCTCGTTTCACCGCAACGAGACCCACGCGAGTCGGTTCCGTAAAGTGAGCAGCTTCGAAATGTGTAGGACCGCGTCGGTGGGCCTTGTAGGACTCGTAACCTACATCCCTGAAGGGAGGGTAGGTTTGATGGCGAACGGAATGGATGTGGGGTCTTACCCCGCCAAGTACAGCCATGAAATACCGTATGCTGCCGTCACGAACGAGGGAGGTACGATGGGCCGGAAGGCCTCTCCAACGTCACTAGTCTGATGAGAACGAAGGCGTGTGTCATGTCATCGTCACGAGTTGACCGAAATGAGAGAAGAATCGTACGTAGGCCAAATATCGCTGAGCAGCCCGAAGAGCTGTTCTGAGACGAGCACCGTATGCAGCATAGCGAAGCTCTGAGTCTGTCGAATCTACATTTTTGTCCGCGAGGTTGTCTACAGTCGATTTAACGGGCTGCAAAGACATCTAGGCTTGCTCAGCTCGGTTGGCTCACACGTGGGGTTTTGGCGGAATGACGGAAAGCACGGGTGATTGCCACGTGATGAAGTTAATTCGGGAGAGCAAGGCAAATCCCCCTTGTCTTGACTCGTCTCACAGACATACTCTCACCAATGGCCTCACGTACTGCCTCTCCTCCTCCAGATTCTCAGCATGTCTCCGCTCTCACCGATGACCCTCCTTTCAACGCGGAGCCTATTCCGGACAAGATCAGCGCGTACTACAGCCTTGTCTTTCCAACCTTCACGTACTTCCTCCAGACCCTCAACGTTACTATCGGCCGTCGCTCCATCCCTACATCCACCGCTTCTTCGTCCGAACAGACACAGGTAGACGTTGACCTCGGACCCCTGAAGAGCGTTTCGCGTCTCCATGCCCGCATCGAATACGAGGAGGAAGGGGAGCGCTTCGTTCTGGTCGTGCTGGGCAGGAACGGTGCTTGGGTGGATGGGACGTGGTGCGGTAAGGGAAACAAAGTTCCCTTGCGCGAACGGTAAGCCATCTCCTGCTCACACGTGTCTCTTATCCTACTTACACATGTGCAGTTCGCAGATCCAGATAGCATCGCGCACGTTTCACTTCCAGCTTCCACCCCCGCCTGCTCCTGAGGACTCCACATCTCCTAGTCCCCAACTGTCCCACGCGTGGCCACGATCTCCATCTGTTGACATCACATCTCTATCCCCTCCCTCACCGCTTCCCTCTGCCTCTCCTCCTCCCGGTCCCGTATCTCCCCCACCGCGTAAAGGCCCGCCCCTACCACCTCCTATAGCCCAAACACTTCCAAACTCGAATGCGATTGGAAAGACCAAGTCCACGACGGGAAAGGCACGTAAGCAACCGGAAGCTCCCCCACCACGACCGAAGCCCGCACCTGAAGACATGCCTCCAAAGCCACCGTTCACGTATGCGCAACTTTGTTACCGTGCTATCAAGTCGCTTGGTGGCAAGGCTACATTGCAAGACATCATTTCATGGATGATGGAAACCTTTGACTGGTACCGTTTCAATGAGAAGACAGGCTGGGAGGTTTGTCCAAATCATTCGTGACGTGACGTGTCCGAGACATACCGACTTATCACTCGATATAGAAATCAGTTCGACACAATCTCTCCTCGAATCGTGCCTTCCGGAAGGTGGAGAGGTCTGCTGGAGAACGTGGAAAGGGTTTCTACTGGACGGTTGAGGCGGACTGTGAACGTATGTTCGAAGAGCAGGAAGCCCGTGCTGCCACCAGCGCTGCTTCTGGAGGCAAAGACGCCAAAGTGGGTGGAAGAAAGGGTAAATCAACGGCTGCGCTAGAACCCCCTTTTAAACGCAGTGTCCGCGGCGAACCGAAAGGCGCGCCACTTCCGCCGCCTCTCACATCTACTCCCTTGGTATTCAAGAAGGAGGCTGCGCCTCAACTGGCACAAGAATCAGCATCTGAACCGACAGTCAAGGTTGAACCTTCACAACAAACGACTTCACTAGCATCTCCTGGACCCACAGACGCCTCATCGGCGCAGACGACTTCTTCCCTTTCAATTTCGACTTCACCACAAATCACGACTGGCACCACGCTCACCGAACCCACGACCACATCCTCTTCAGTATCATCTATCCCCTCTATACCAGCGTCCGTCATCCTCCCTATCATCGTCGGACCTGTGCCCGCTTCCCATCCTTCATCTGTGTCCAGCGACGCGCAAGGCACAAACTCTGCCATGTCGCATCTGTCGACGCCGCCGATCGTCCTGCACGAGAACCAGCTGATCCTCAACCCCACGATATTTTCTCACCTCACGCCGGAACAGCTACGGGAGCTCGAAGCCCTCGGTGCGCAGAAGGCCCTCGAGATCCTTCAGAACCACATCGTGCGGTTTCTGAAAGAACGGATCAAGACCGAGGGTCGTGCGCGCGGGCGAGGCCGTGGAAAGCGCACGCGCGGCACGGCACATAGTGACACGGGTTTACAGGCAGGAAAGAAGGAGAAGCCGCTTCCGAGTACGGGGCCGTTCACGACGACGCCGCTGCCCACACGGAGCGCGCCGCCGCCTATGGACGCGCTCTTACCTACACCGTCACCGTCGGGCGGCTCCGAAGCTCAGCCGGAGGCAGATGCCAGCCCGCCATCGCCGATCGTTGTGGTGGATGACGACGAGCCGTCTGACTGCCCTTCTCCGAAACGTAGGCGGCTTGACATTGAGGACAGCCTAGCGACGGCTGTCGCCGTTTGAGCCACACCCACGTGCTTCACTCGTGCTTCTTACGCGCAGTTCTAGTCCGACTTTACCCTTACATTACTAGATTTGCTAAAGTTACTCTCATGTCCATGACGGACTATATTCTTCTGCTTTGCCCAAGTGAGCTAATACCAATGTGGGTGTGATGTATCATATGTCTGGTCAGATGTCCCCCCATTCAACCGGAGCTCATCTTAAATGAAAAAAACGGGGCGCCTTCGCATCTACTCCAATCTAGGCGAAAGCTCCAACATCCCCGCAACAACACCACTAGGCCGCACCGAGCGGGACCTTCCGGAGAGGCCTAATTTGTGAGAGGGTAGCTGCAAAGGGAACGGATGGGAAAGATGCAAAGTGGCGCAACTGCTTTGGCAGGACAGCGAGCAGACGGGCTCAGAAGAAGGGCAAGACGACCAATCGATATACAGCGCAGCGCGAGATCTGCCAACGTGCGGCGCACTATAAGCGCCGCGTCTTCTTGGCCCTCGTCCCTCCGATCTTGATAGGCGTATTGTCCGTGACGCGCACCACATACGGACGCACGTCGTCACCCTCGCTCGTCATGAGCGCCTTGAACACCGCGTCGCGGCCCTGTCCAAACCCGCTAAAGAGCACCTCGAACCGGGCGCGTGGCACGAGGCCCACGCCCGCGCCGACGCTGCTGCTGCCCTCTTCCTCCGCGAGCTGCTTGATGCGCGCGAACGCGCGCACGGCGCACTGGTAGCCCGCTTCGTAGCCGGAACGGTTCACGCCTTTGAAGCCGCACGAGCCGCCGGTCCATCTGCTCGCTTTGAGCGGGTTCCCGCGCGGGTCGCTGATGAGGATGTGCGTGTTGTTGGGCGTGCAGGCGACGTGGATGCGGTATATTTGTAGCGTGGCGAGCTGGGAGAGGTCGAGACGGAGTGGATTGTTGTTGTTGGACTTGTTCTTGTTCTTGTCCTTGTTGGGCTTGTTGGGTTTGTTGGCGGCGGGTGTGCTAGGGTCGGTGGTGGCGGTAATGGGGGGATTTGTGGTGTTCACGGTTTTGGTGCGAGGGTAGAGAGCGCTGGTTGGTGGTCCGTCGTCGGAATGGGAATGATGAGTACCAGTGGTAGAGGCCAGATGGGTGACGTTTCGATGCCGTTGTGTTGAGATGGAAAGAGGACAGTGAAATTGTCGTGTAAGACTTAAAGAGGAGGCTCGCAGGGTTTGTAAAACCATCCTCAGGATATTTTTGTCGTCCCGTACCTTCGTACAGTACAGTACAGTGATGTACGCGTTGGTCGTGCGCTGCGTGAAACGACTTTGGTCAATACGCGTTCAGACTCCGACCCGACCCGACGCCAGCTAGCCAAACGGACTCGCAGTGGACCCGCAAGCAACACAGACCCGATCAACTACTTCACCTTCTTTCCTCTGTCGACTCACCCGACTCAATCCGTCCATGGCGGTACGACCTTCTCTTTCACTTGCACGATTCCTTACTCACCAATTCCCCCCCCCCCTCGCAGTTCTCCACGGCCTTCTACAACACGCTTGTCAAGCGAAACAGTGAACACCTCTCCCTCCTCTATCTATCATCAAACCTTTCACTCCTTTCTCATTCTGTCCTCGCAAAATACAGGTGTCTATGTGACCTCCATCTTCGCCGGGGCCTTCGCTTTCAGCATTGGCTTCGACGTCGCCGTGACTAATTTTTGGGATTCTTGGAACCGCGGGGTAGGTTCGAGCTTCCTCTTGAAAATCGTCCCGACCCCTCTTCTATTCCCTTGTTTCCTGACGTTTCACTGATAAATCATGCTTTGTGCAGAAACAATGGAAGGATATCCGGCATAAATACCTCCAGGATGCAGACTCTGAGTGAAGCTTCTTACGTGGAATATCACGGAGTTAGACAGACTACTGGAGTTCGCTCGCTCGCAAACCAAAATATACACACTGTGATAACACATTGAGATCCACGGGGATACGACGCTTTTCGACTGCAATTTTGCCTGAGACCTCTTGCCATTGAGTGAAGGAAAATCCGTGTTTGACATTCATCACAGGACCACAGGCACATGTCTACTGGGCAAACCGACTTAACAAGCCAACAGAACCGCCAGCTGACAGATACGGTACTTGTTGATGTCGTTAAATACATGCGGCATTATTATTATAATGGAGGAACTCAATCGAAGAGATGTGGCTGTGATGTGTGGGGAACAGTATCGGCGTGATTGCAGGGATAGTTATGTGCAACAGGGAGAAATATGTAGGAGCAGATACGTGGATAGATGCAATAAAAGAAGAAACGATACAGATGATAAAAAGAGGTGAGACGAACGGCTATCAGGTCGAAAGGTAACCCCAGTCGTCGGGATTCTCAAGCTTCATGATCTCCTGGAACACACGCTTCGAGTCGACTGCCAGTGGTGGTAGCACGTCTCTAGCAGTATATGGATCATCACGCGACTTGACTTGTCTCAGCCGCTCGTCATTGTAGATCTTCTCGAGCGACTCGGCAAGATTCTTCAGTCCGAATAGGAAGCCGCGGTCGGGTTCATCGGGGTTGTGCGGCAGGAAACGCGCATAGATTAAACCCGTTTCAGGGTCAACTTCTGAAGAGTAACCCTTTCCGCTATCGGCTTCTTGCGAGGTGCGATGATCATAGCCCTCCGGGTACGGCAGCCAGTCGTGGCCGGTAGTCATGTGTGCAAAGTCGACGATACGGATGTTTACTTCTCCACGGCGACGCTTCCGCAAACATTGATGGTCGATTGGCCCACCAAGTACGTCATCGCTGTGGGAGCGTCGAAGAGAGGTAGACGAACGGTCCAGGGAAGCCTTCTGGGTAGCCTGGTGCAACCTTCGATGACGCTCCAACGATTCACTACGACGGTTATGTAAAGTGGAATGGTCAAAATAACCGGCCCCAAGCGCCTCTTGGACCTCGTGATCGCCGTCATAGATGAACAAGAGGCTGCAACCATAGAAGCGGAAACCCTTGAGGCGATTGATAATACGGGTGAGCGCATAGATCTTGCCAAGGATGCCCGGAATCTGGTACGCAAGTAGACGTTCTCCGTCGTGCAGGAACGACGCGAGCGCAGCAGGAAACTCGTCTTTCTTGATTTCTCGACCTTGGTACTTATCTTGGGTGACGTACGACTGCGCGAGGTGATTCCAAACCTAAACGATGACATTGATACAACGTCAGCGAATGTCGATAAAGCGGATGGGGAGACGACGGCAGAAAAGACATCTCCGTAAAGAAGCGTAAAACTTACCTGCATTCCGCAGATTCTCACCCCCAGAGACCTGCTTGTCGTGCGGTCGCACTTCTTGCGCTGGCTTTTCTTCTTGACTGCCGTGGCATCTACCCCATACTGGCGCGTACCCATCTTGAGATCCAGCACGCAAGGGCGTTTCAGGCGGCCGGTAAGATCCTCCATCAGAATGAAATGATTCTGTCGAGTAACGAGGTCGTCCGATTCCTTGTGGTGAATAGAGTGATGCAGACTCTCGAGTGGTGAAGGTTGTCTCAATCGACCGAACCGTGGTGAGTCGATGGTCGCTGCACGAGAACAGCTACGCCGTCGGATAGCTACACCATCACCATCAAGTCGAGCCTCGTGTTCGTCGTCGAAGTCAAAGAGATCTTGTGGGCCACTAGTGCTCGATGCTACTTCATGAAAAGCCCTCATCTTCGTCATATCCTGCTCACTTTGAACGCGCCGTAGGGACTCAACTTGCGCAAGGACTTCCTCCGCCTTCAGCCGGTCGACGCGACTGAGCTTCTTCCGTCGTCGCGCCATAGAATCTACTCCGGTGATAACGCCATCGCTTTCACCTTCAGCGTCCGCGATGTCGCCCTCATCTTCCGTACGCACACCACCGTGCCATCGGCCACCTCGCCGTCGCTGGAACCTACGCATGATCGTGCTAAATACATGGTCTTTTAGCTTGGTGTTGACCGTTGTTGACCCAAGTCCGCCAAACCGTCCACTTCCTGAGGTGGGTTGAATGGCATGAGGTGATGTCGGCTGTGTGTGAACCGGATCAGAATAGATTGAGCGTATTTGATGGCGCGCATGATCATCGCCCGTATCAACATTCTCGCCACCGACGAAGAACCTCCCGCGCACCGACGCGGGAAGCTGGCCCTGTAGCACCTTTATAGACACATTAGGAGAGTTGGCAGGGGTTGTAGGAACCTCGGTCGCGTCGCCAGGTATTGTCAATAAACCTCGACGCACCAAGGGACCTGGGCTCGATGAGGTCGACCCTGGCTTGCTCTGCGAACCAGGCGAACCAAGGTCTGGGCTAGACGAAGTGCCAGCGAGGAAGGGACGATGCGGGCGCTGAGCATGGAGATCACCAACTGGCAGGAGAGTCGCATGCGAAGAAGCACGGCTGCGGGTACCGCGAAGCATCCACTCAGGAACAATATGGCGGTTGCGACCGAGAATGACTTCCGGAAGTTCGGCCTCGTCGTCACTGTCGGTAACTGCCTCATGTGCTTCTGGTGACAATGGCTCGCATGGCCTAACGGGTAAAGCAGCGGAGTCCGTGATAACTTTATGAAGAGGAGGTCGGGTAGATCCATGATCGCTAGGCTTCACCGAGCACTCTTTGCTCTTAGGTACCTTGCGGTAGCTAACGAGCATGACACCCAAGTAACGAGGGATGAAGTCGAGTAGGGGGGGTGCTTCACGCTCAACAGCCTCGTAAAACAGGTTCTCCCTCGAAACAAGAGGCTT
>Ga0307510_10003921_pt1 | contig 17438 bp, 24 predicted proteins | sample 12_EM_MG_FD_207224 | JGI IMG/M metagenome (GOLD analysis project Ga0307510, IMG submission 207224) | Populus trichocarpa ectomycorrhiza microbial communities from riparian zone in the Pacific Northwest, United States - 12_EM | ecosystem: Host-associated > Plants > Roots > Unclassified | place...
CGTGTTGTGGTTGGGATTGCCCACGTACAATGAAGCTGATCGTGCGCAATGGCGTGATATTCTCAGACCGTTCAACAATGTGAAGACGCTTCGCGTGGAAGATGCCCTCATCAGGGAGACATCTCGTACTCTCAAAGTTCACGATGGAGAATCGACGATGGACCTGCTACCCGAGCTCAAGGAGCTCATATGTAGTGCAAAGGTCGATGCTGATGATTTGTTCGACACTTTCGCGGCATTCATCGAGGCACGACAGCACGCAGGCCACCCCGTGACCCTAATCAGTCATTGAACACACCTCTTCAAGCAGGCATTGTGGGCTATTATATGCAGCAGCGACTTCCAGATGCCTCGCTTGATGACTGCCGCCATAGTACGGCCCAAAATGCAATTTGTGCATGACTTGTTTTCTCACCCGGATTCCTATGGTACCTATTCCTTCCACAATTTCGTTACGGCTATCTCTATTCGCTGAGGAATCCATGGCGCCAGACAGACCCCACGTAGATCTCATGATTCTCATCACATGGATATATAATACCTTCACACATTTCTATGCCTCTCAGATTCTGTCTAGTTTGGCCCCACTTTGGGTTCTCGGCCGCTGACTTTGGCTACATCTATGATAGGAACGTACTGTATGGGAGCACCTATTCCGCCTTGTTTGTGCCACCAGTATCCTATTTTTATATATCTCGGCCAAATGTGATGCATACTCCTGACGTTCGTAATGATACTATTACTGTATCGCTGCCTGATGCATCTTGAACGAAGATTTGGGACTGTGGCCAACTACTACAATAGCTAGGACCTCATCCTCAGATGGAGGCAGCGGCTTAAAGTTGTCTCGCCGAGAATCTCCCGTCCGAATGCATGCGTCTGGACCCCGAGGGGACAGCCGAATGAGACAACGGCCTGACTAGGTTCAAAACCAGCTGTAAGGTATGCACGCGCTGCAGCCTCAGCCTCGGAATCTAGCATCCACGACCACGTGACGTCCTCCGTGCGTCCAACCCGGACGCGTTCAGCCTCTCATAGATCTCATCCTCTTCGTCTTGCACGCCTCGCCTCCAACCCTTCGCCATCCACCCTTGTTGCCACACGATTGACCACTTTCCCTTCATGGCCAAGTTTTGCTCTTGTCACACCAGAAAGCTCTCCGGCCGAAAACACGCGGAGCGCTCAAGACTCGTCGGCCGATGCCCCGAACGCGCGCCACCTCGAAATTCACGTCGGTCTACGCCGCACACACCTCACACGCCACACACGGTCCCGCTGGTCTGGACCATATCACCGTTGGACAGGGATATTGCTGTGTATGGACTTGATCGGGACTCTTTCGTACGTTCCATAGTTTATCTTTTCGTCGTACCAGACCGTACGCTCTTCATTCCACAGTTACCGCTTTTAACTTGACCCTTTCCCATCCCATCGTACGTCGCTGCACCCCTCCCTCGTCGCCCATGCGCCCACCATCACGCACTTAGATACGATTCAATAGATTCTCTCTCTTTTCGGACACCGACTGCTCCTTGTCCTTGTCGCCACGCGACCGGAATCGCCTTCAGTTCTCTTTTTTCTCTCTTGCCCTCTAATTGCGTGTAGCATACTTGTATTGCACTCGCGTACATAATCCCCCTCGCCTGGCCTCGGCCGAGCAGGCAATCGATACCCGCCTCTATTTCTCTCTCCTTGTTTGCATGTTCTCGTCCGTCTCGTCCTCGCCCGCTCTCTTCAGGTCTCTTTTACATTCCTTACCACTCTCGCGCGTTCTACTTAGAACTCTTGTGACCGTGGCTTCAACACTTTGACCCTATATTTTCCTTATTTGTAGGGGTTTGATTCTTTTCACACCAACCTCATACCCCGGAATCCCGGTCCGAGCCCCCCTCGTCGGTGGTTGCCGGAGGCGCGGAGGGGCGCCAAAGTGACACACTCGCCTCAGCAACGTCACCCTCGCGATTATGCCCAATTGCCTATCGGGCGTTATATATCTTCCATTCATTCGGAGACTTGGCCACTCAAGACTTTCGAGGTATGTCCCATCCGCTTGCAGCTTGCTTTGCTTTGTCAGCTTGGGTGTACAGTGACCACGGTGACCAACATGCAAAATATCATAGACTGAGAACGTCCACCCCCATCCTCAGCGATGATTCCCTGATCAAAATATTTTCTTACTGTCGCCCGGATCCTTTAGGGGATGATGATATTGACGACAGCAGTGTCTCACGAAGGACAGAACCGGACCGCGAACGCTGGTGGTACAAGCTTGCCCAGGTTTGCAGAAAGTGGCGATTCCTTACATTCGCGTCGGCATCCCACCTGGGTATTTGCCTCTTCTGCACGCATGGCACGCCTGTAGCAGAAATGTTGGCACATTCACGCTCCTTGCCCCTCGCCATCGATTATGTTGACCAGGATCGCGAAATCACCCGAGAAGATGAAGAGGGGATACTGTGTGCTCTTCGACACCGTCACCGAATCCGCCGAATCCGTCTTTGTATCCCTGTCTCAAATTTACAGATCGTGATCCTAGCAATGGTCGGGGAGTTTCCGATGTTGGAATATCTGTATATTAAGCCTCCAGCCAATGACGACCGAAGCTTGACGCTTCCAGAAACATTCCAGGCACCACATCTACGCCATATCACGCACGGAAACGTTACTTTCTCCCATAGCGGCTCTCGTCACGATTCCCGACCCACATTGCCCCCTCGTTCCAAAACCTCAGTCTCCTTATATCGCCCATCATTCAACGCCTCCGAGTCGGAACGGCGTAGCTATGAAAGAAGGGGGAGGGGTGTGTGTTGGGCTTGCGGGTTTCTTCGGCTCATGATTGTCTGGGATGGGAATCTCGCGCAGCAGTGATGGTCTGAGTTCGCGTTTGCTCACCTGGCTTGACTTTAAAACGACCAGTTCCATCAACGTAATTCGCCAGAGGTAAAGCCATCTCTGGGTCGCCGAGTAGCATTTCCAACGTCAGCTCTTTCTGCCTCTTCTTGGCTTGCTCTGCCAGTGCCCATCTTTCAAAAGCGTACTTTGTGCAGTGTAGGAGGAAGTGCAAGATAGCTTCTCTTTCATGGCCGCAGGCTGGGCAGTTGGCTTTGTCCGCTCTTCGGAATTTGTGCAGGTAGCTGTTCAGCGGGATGTGCTGCAACCGGAGTTACACTATCTTGCTTGCGGCGTCTCGGGACAGTTTCGCGTTACTGATCGTTCTGAGGAATTTGATGGAGGGTGTAGTGCTGTGTACTTTCAGCGCTTTCTTCCCTCTCTCGGTTTTGAGCCATTCTCGTTCCCATTCCTTCTTAAGTTATTCCCTTCGGTTGTCCATCTCATGCTCACCTATGGGGAGCACACTCTGTCGTCGGAATGGCACACCGACGCTAATATCACGCAATGGTGTGAAGTTCTCAGGTCGTTTAACAATGTGAAAACCCTTCATGTGCCCAACGGCTTGACCAAGGGGCTGTCTGGTTCCTTAGCAGTGCATGACGGGCTCGGAGAATCACCAATGGAACTGTTACCCGAGTTAGAGGAGCTCCGATATGATGCGAGCGGTAGTGTTGGCTGGGCCTTCGAACAATTCCTCGACGTGCGCCGAAAGGGAGGTCGTCCCTTTACCTTGGTCCCCATTATACCCACTAGAGGAGACACCTCTTCTCGGATGCGAGCGCTATCCGCACCTCAGCCGGTTCGGGCCGTTCGGCGGCGGTCTCTTTTAAAGGCGCAGCCCGGATTGGAGTAACCTCACCACCGTCTTCACCTCTTCTCTGAGGCTCCGAGTCTTCATAAAGACGCCTTTGGGCCGAGATCACCCAGGTCAAGCTTTTGAGAGTCAACATCCCAAGACTGTCACGATCACGTGAGTTGCAGGAACGCTACTTATGAAGCGGTGATAACGACGACTCACTCATGTTATTGTGGCTACTAGTACGGTGCCTGATGGTGATCGCTGAACGTAGGTTTGAGTATCATACTCGGAATGTCTCATGCATACCATTCACGTATATATGCTTCTATCTCTTGGACTATACAATACCTACACACCCGCCGGCTCTTATTCACACCACCTTGGCGCTTCATTGTCGTATACCTCTCACGTCCCCCCCAGCCCGTGTAAATCCCTACGTAACGAGCGTACAGCTTGCCCATGGGGAAAGACAGAAGGAGCGGGACGAGCTAAATTTTGCACAGGGTACTTGATTCAGGCATAAAAATGGCAGAAAACAGAGCGCCAGACACACCTGGGTGATGGTGACGGCAGGGTATCTCAAGAAAAAGAACTGGCTCACGACCGGCTGGCGATGGCTCAAAACAGGCCAAAGACCCAAGCACTGAACGTCGACGCAAGTATCGTGGGACCGTCGGTGTTGGCTACCGCGGATCGGACTTCAGGGTAAGGGGATTCAGGGTCAAAGCTGGGGTCGTCGACGAGGGCCTGTAGTTCAGTTCTCGTGTGTGAGAGACGTACGATCCAACGCTGTAGAGAGGGAAAAAGAGAGAACTGACATCTGCGATGCCGTCGTAGAGCTGCTCATGGGAGTGCTTCTCGATATCGAACGACGACCTCTTCACGTCTTCGAATGACATTGGCAAATTAGCTGGAGGTCACTACTGCGAGAAGCAGGCGCACACCTAGCAGGGCTAGTCTCAAATTGTGACTCCCGTTCTGAAATACATGAAGTCTAATACAGTACGGCAATGCTGATACCCTCAACTTGATGGGGGGGACAAAGCGGAGAGGAAATGTTTGCAATCGGTGTCGTCTAAGAATGGAAGCGGCAAAAACGACACGCACGCATGGAACACGTATTTCTTCGGAAAGGGGAAAAGGAAGAGCCATCGTTTACGTCGACGTCCTCGCCAAATGCTGGTGGCCAAATCAGATTCCGACAACGCCGACATGGACCCCCCAAAGTAGGATAGCACGTTCCCAAGGTCCGGGCCGTCCGGCAGCTGCCGCTTGAACGGATTCCCATTTTGTGCTAACATGGTCCTTCGTTCGAGGAGAGAGGCTGCCTCAGGCTGGTCTTGAGGCCGATCCAAGCGAAAGTTTCCTAATTAATCGCGAATGCGATCTGCAACGTGCGTCAGATCAGATCCACGTCATCATACAGTGGCCATGTGGGGCAAACCGATCCTCTCGCTCAATCGTCCGACCCTCGACATAATATTAACATGTCGCGCGGGCTCTTTGGCCTATCCCTCCTGGATTCCCTCGTCTTTCCATCCAGACGATGGGACACCACAACCAGCTGCGAATCTTCTGAATGAGGACCACGTCTCACTCCCTCGCGAATCCAGTCCCGCTCCTCGATGCAGTGCTCTTGGAACAGCCAGAGAATCTAATGACGGTCGCCGGGGATGTTGGGTGGATGGGAATGTTTGGGAACTGAGTTAGTCCATTCATTAGCTGTCTCTGGGCAATTGGAGACGCTGCGCGCGCTGTACTCTATGTCGTTATGGGTAAGTTAGCAATCTTATATACTTCTATCTAATCAATACGAGATAGTACATGAGGTCAGTCCGACCGCGACTTCCGCGACTGCCGACACCCCCGCCTTTCCTTTCCCCCTGTTTTCTTCTCTTTCTAGAACCTCCACCATCGCCTTCGCTAACTTCGACAATGCTGCCGTCACTGCGGCATGAAACTAACCGCTATCTCCCCTCATTTCTTCAGGACTCCGCTTCATCGCCTTCCATCCATTCTCTTGCTACCTATTCTTGCTCACTCGCATGACGTGCTTAGGTGGTCGCCGCCGCCAAGCACTCCTCGCATCGCGTTGCCAATATACTTTCCCTCTCACATCGACTCGGACCTTGTCGACAACGCTCTCATTCACTCCCAAACTCCGCCCTCACCGCCTCCCGATGACGCCAGCATCACTGCCTCTTTCTTTCTGCGTTGCTTTCCTGCCTTCGCCTCTGTGGCCTCGTTCTCCCAATACCCTTACCTTGCTAGTAGGTAGCGCAAGTATCTGAACAATGCCTCCTGCCTTTGTGGACTGCATTGTCATCATTGCGTCGTACATCCCCACTCCTACCCTTTTGTTCTGCTCTCTTCGTGATCACTCCTTTCCCTTCGACATAGTAGGGAGACTGTCGCTCGCAACACTTCCTTGTTCGCTCTCCGTCGCCAGTTTTAGCCTCACCTAGGGGAAGCGTTGCCCGACCCAGTGCTCGTCCTCGACTCTTCCTCCCCTTTTCTTGCTCTTCCCCCCCTCTCTATCTACCTTCCCTTTAGGTCGACATCTAACTTATCGCAGGCTTCGCAGCCACTATCTCGGGCTCTTGAGCGATGTGCTTCTTTCCCCGTTTTACGGTTGTGACTGTGCACCGCCAGTGCGGACTCGTGAAAATGATAGCGGGTAGGACCGGTACTGTGTTCCATGCATTCTTTCTTGAGAACTGTATCGAACAGCATACGTGTGAAGGCGGGGATCTCAGCTGGCCGAAGCGGGGGCTCTTAGTCCATACCCACTGATGTCCAGTATGGGTCCGATACCTGGGAGACCCACTGTCTGAGGTAGGGTCACTTGCCGGGTGGAAAATCTACACCCTGATGACCCTGACCCGACTACGACCGCATACAAAACCCGATGGGTTCGTGCCACCCGTGCCGATTCCTAGATGGTGCTCACCCCTAACAGCGAAGCTATAGAATATAATGCCCGTCTACAAATACCAAAAGGTCAAAGCAGTGCGAGCATACAAGAAAGAGAAGTGTGTGTCTACTTTTGTCCTTTTCAGTGTAGAAATTTCTGATTCCTTGTCTGAACCTATCCGGATGCACCTGTGTAACAGGCGTTGTGTATTCCTCCAACACAATGGGTGGGCGATATGCTGCGCTTGGTGGCCAGCATGACTCTCTGTGGGCCTAAGTACAGGGCATAGCTCAAAGTGTTGTAGGTGTAAGCTTGGAGGTGTACAGAACTCACACGAATGACAAGGAGAATCAGCGACGTTCACGACGTCACGACAACCCGAGAGTTCTCAGTGCAGCTCAGGCAAGTCGCCCCACTTATCAGTTATCACACACATACAACCTAATGGCGAATTTCAGCCAGGCAGGTGCATCGCGCGCGGCGATCTGCGGGCGATGCCCCAGCACACTAACCGTTGTAACCTGATCTAGCCCATCCACTGTGTGAGATTTTGTCTCCATCTAGAGACCGATGGTTTTGTTAAGAGCCCCGGTTTGTGTCATCTTCCAGTGTTTCGGTGTACCCCGGCGCATCTGTGATCATGGTCCGAAATCGCAATGGGCGCGTTCTCTATCAGCGACCATGGAAGACTATGGATTGAAAGCCGCGCGCTTCATTTTGCAACTCCGTTTTCTTTGCGCCTGTCTTTCCAGGGTTATATTGGTGCCCCGGTATTTGTAGAAGCGTGATGGTACCTTGGATTACATACGTAAATTCCAATCCAGTTTGACGGCTGACAGCCGCCCAATCAGATTTCGTGATTCAGTATAACACCACAGGATTCATTGGAAAATCGGAACAGTGGTCACACGGTGGTCGACGGTCGTATTCTGTATTTTTACTGTTGTCGCGCGACTTGCGATCCAACCCATACATAGGGAGTGTGCTGTGTGCCAAGAGGATGTGAGGTTCCTTATCTGAGCTACCATAGTGCGCCTATCAGGCCTATATCAGGCCTCAAGCCACACGTCCAATATGGAGGCGCGCACCATCACACACGTGTAAATATCATGGAAGTGCCACATGGGGCTTGTTCCCCAGGGCCACGGTAATAGATCCAAAGGAAAATGGAAGCTCGCTTTCAATACATTTGTGCCCACCGCTCGACCCTCATTTGTTGTGTTGTCGTATCTGGACCAGACCGCCGAGTGCCCGGCGTAGCTGGTATATAAGTTGGGGGGTACGACGATCCCACGTTTTATCAACATCCCGTGTCCCCTACTCACATACCCACTTGACGACGATGGTAGACAGTAACACTCTGCCTTCAACTTCAGCATCTCCATCGTACACCAGTCATCGAAAGCCCCGTACCATTGTTCTCTGTTTCGATGGGACAGGTAACCGATTTTGTGACCGTGTGCGTCGTTGTGTTATTACCACCTCAACCCAGACACATCATTGATCTGGTTGACATCGCTCAGAATACAAATATAGTCAGACTGTTCTCCATGCTCAAGAAAGATGTCCCAGAGTCGCAGGTGTGTTATTACCAGGAAAGTACTCGCCCGTCCACTGTAAGCTACGTGCTCAACCCAACTGAGCGTTTAACACAGGCTGGTATTGGCACTTACATCAAGCCTGGCACGGTTTCGCCTCTCTTCCGCTCTATTGCCAAGTTTCTTGACCGTGGGATCGCGTGGTACCTCAGTCAGCATGTACTGGATGGCTACATATTTCTAATGCAGTATTACCGGAGCGGTGATAAAGTTTGCCTCTTCGGTTGCTTTCTCTTTTTCTTTTCTGGAACGTCATCCGTACAATCTGACATTTTCTCGGAAGGATATTCCCGTGGCGCGTACATAGCGCGTGCACTCGCAGGGATGCTGCACAAGGTGAGGCCTTCGCTGCCGAGCGTTGATGTGGCCTCGAGTGACTTACACTGGGAGTGTGGTAGGTAGGCTTGCTACCCAAGGGTAACGTCGAGCAAACCCCGTTCGCGTACAAGGTATACAAGGCCCGTGATCCCAAGTCCGAGGATCTAGCACGTGATTTTAAAAAGGCTTTCAGTCGTGAAATAACGATAAATTTCCTTGGCGTGTGGTTCGTGCCCAACCCGATTGTGGGGACCCTTCGGCCTGGCCTGATCATCGATCATTCTTCGTCACAGGGATACTGTTGCAAGTGTGGGATATGTGTATAGCCCCGCAACGCTTCCCTTTGTGGGCACGAATCGCATGATCAAGGTATTCAGACATGCGCTATCCCTCGACGAGGTACGATATGAAGGATATGCGCGTTAATTGGGCGACTATCTAACCTATCACCTCTCCACTCCACTGCGCCGCACTCCTGACAGCGTCGTGCCAAGTTCAGTCCGAGTTTGTATCATCAGCCTGATCCTTCTAGCTCTCAAGATCACCCTGGTCCCCCTAGTTCGCAAGATCAGCCCGATACTCCTATTTCGCAAGATCAGCCTGGCCCTTCTAGCTCGCGAGGTCACCCTGGACCTTCTAGCTCGCGAGATCGGCTTGGTCCTGCTAGCTCACAAGGGAGACAATCTCAGGCTTCTCAGCTGCGGAAACCGAAGTTATCTATTTCTTTGAATCCCTTCGAGATAAACATTCGGATGGGAAGGCGGGATACCCCTGTCGAATCCCGAGACTCGGAGCTGCTGCTGCCCGAGAGGGACGTCAGTGAGGTGTGGTTCGCCGGCTGCCACTCAGGTATGTTCTTCATACGAACAGGTTCCCTGCTTCTGGGGAAAAGGGGTTTTGGTCCGGAATTAGAAAGGGGCGCATCGCTCATGAGACCCGTTGATAACAACAGATGTCGGCGGGGGAAGCGCGAAGGACTCAGAACCCCATGCGCTGTCCAACGTCTCTCTGCGCTGGATGGTGCGTGAGGCCGTGAAGGCGCAATGCGGCATCGCCTTCGATGAAACCATGACTGCCCGGTGGAACATCCCAAAAGAGGATCTGGAACTGTCGTCTATGGCGCGCAGGCCGTCCGGAGCCACGGTGCGCGGGGGGCCCACGTCGCAGCGACACGTCAACTCTGGGGAGGAACATCACTCAGCCCATGGGATAGTGACCTCGCGCGTGTCAGACGCTTCGGCCTTCCAACAGGTCTTCGACACTGCCGACGCCCTGCAAGACAAAGTAGATGAACTCAGCTTGAACTTGAAGAACTTGAAGAACTTGAAGGGTTTAGCGTGGTGGGTCTTAGAGATATCACCTACGGTCTACGAATGGCAGGACGAAGATGGTCGGTGGTGGAAGCGAATAAGGCGGGTCTTTCTCCCGGCTTCCGCACCTTGCGGTTGCACTGATTAAATAACGGTGGTTTGCCACTGCTGGGAGCAGGATTAATCGGGGGCGCGCACGCAAGTTGCCTACTAAGCCAAAGTTCCACCGTAGCGTCGAGGCGCGCGTGGCTGACCCGAGCATAATGTACCACACGAGGGACGTGGAGTACGTTGACTGAAGGGGTCGGTGTTGTGGTTCGGATTCTATTTGTGAAATAAATCAGCAAGGCCTCCTCGTTTAGCCTCCGGCTGTGCCACAACTATGTTTGCCGCATATTCCATGTATTATAGTGATACGGTTGACATCTATATGACTTCCTTACTATGTACCCTTCTTGGACGTCTCTAGGGCTGCGCGCCGTCACTGTATAGTACGGCTTTACGGCCGTACTTGTACGGGTCCCATTACCGTACCGCCAATGACCTAAGTGCAGCCTTCGTATAGCCACATTTTGTACGGCCGTATGCCATATTTAACGTTAACTGTACAAAAACGGCCATAAACAAGGCTTCAGGCTTCTGTCACATGCATCTAAGCCCTCCCCCTCACATGATGTCCTCCGAGTCCGCAACGCCTTCACATCTGCCTCTACATCCCCCAGGACAATGGTGAGCCCCTGTACGGCTTCAAATCAAAGATGGGTGGACTTCTTGACAACAAGATGGCAGATTGGGGTATCAATGGATGGATAACCCATAATTATGATCAGATTATGTCACCCTCATCGGAGCGGTTCGGCGCTTAACCATTCCCCATGAGTGGGCAAACTTGTCTCCTCCACTGCTTGAGCTCCTGGATGCAGTCTGTAGAATCTAGGGAATGAGTTCCGGGCACATGTCGGGCCTCAGAACGCGGCGGAATGAGATACGATACAAAGCAGTTACAAAGCGGGGTTGGCAGGTTGGAGGCCGGCAAATACGTAATCACGTGGTTGCTTGCTGTCTCTGACTTGGAGCAACTGCCAGTGCCAGTGGCACACGTCCCCTCGCTTTCAGTCGATCAGTTGTCCTGATTGGCAACTGGCAAGGCAACTGGTTCACGACACGGACACGCCGACTACCAACTCGGACCGCAGTCCGCCCTGTTCAACTTCCAATCCCGCCTTCTCGTCACTCTCCTGCTTATTTGCACATGCACGTACATCCGCCCTGTGGTGCCACGGCTTATAAATAGTAACAAAGAAGGGTGCGTGCATACCGTCCATCTTTGCGTCCCATACGTGTGCTCGTTGTCTGCGCCCTTTGCATGCGCACTTGTCCTCTCCCCACCACCCCACTTCTCTTTGTCGTTGCTAACAGTCCCCTTGTAACTTCCTTGACATCTTTTTGATGTCCGCCAGAATAGGTGCGTATCTTTCCAACTCTCATCTGCGGTTGGCCTGGTACGCCGGACCGAAAACGCCTTATGCGAACTACAGGAGAACGGCTATCACCCCACGTGGCATTGGCATGTGTAATGGCCGTGCGGGTGACCCTTTTATGATGAATTCCCATTGTACTCCCTTCTCCCCGTTTCCCCCCACCTTTGATGGCAACATATACTGCTTCTGCCTTTCATAACGCATCGCGATTTGTATCGCCACGCCCCAAGTTATCAACTGCCCATCCCGTCCGTCATCCGCCACCCCATGATCCTCCCCATATCACGGGCCTCGCCGCACGTTGCTAGCTTTTGCTGACTTGTTGATCTATATTTTCGAGAAAATATCAGCTAGTGCCTCGTCATACCGTTGTACGTGGTATCATGCACTGAATACCGCTCCGACGCTCATTATCTTCTGCAGGGAGCAATTGAGTGACCAGAGATGCACGAAGTTGCTGTTCCCATTCACAGGCGCTGAGAGTTTAGCACCGCGGCTGTTTTCGACCGTCCTTCCCAAACCAAACTCTCAGATGCTTCGAACAACGTGACCTCCCTGAGACAAGAGGCAGACGGGCATGACTTGATGAGAATTCCGACGTTGATCATTAGACGCACCCTCATCCCCTGCATGCTTGGTACCGACGTGTTCTGCCAAGTCAGAACACACGATCGCTGAGGCTTAGAATGTGCTTTTATGTTGTTCCGGCTAATCTCGGAAATCGATGTATTCTATCATAGCTCTTCAACTCGTGTTCGTTGATGCGACTGTTCAGCCCAAGTAGAAAAAAACATCAAATTAGGGGAAAGAATGTTCCCCACTTATGTCGATCAAGTCTACTGTAAAAGACTGAGTACAATACCCTTCCTGAATGGGAAGGAGACATGAATCGTGCATCGATACCGCCACGTTCAATTGTTCGTGTGAGTCTACAAGTAGCAGGCTTTGGGTTCAAACGCAACCACAGCGTGAGGGTCTGAGTGAGGAAGTCTGGGACCACAGGACGCGAGCAGTCTTCTCAGCAGCTGAGGTGTCACTTGGCTCATCAACGTCAACTGTTGTGTGGGGAGAATCAGGCGGGACATAGGACGTGACGAGCCAATGAACTTGAAGGGGTGATGATGATGTGGGACGTGGCGTTGTGGCCGCGAGTCGTGCGGGTCATGGGCGTAGGACGTTTCCTGTCAGTTAGTACGGTATGGTCTCCGCTACCGGGTCGAAAGGGATCCATAATGAACGTACGGGGCGCTTGTGGCACATGTCCCCACACGCAACACGCAGCTGCCAATGCCACAGAGTTCCTCTTCAACTTCACGTTCACATACACTTCAAGTTTCAATTGCATCAGAGCCCTTCCTCGCAATGTCCGTATCGTCGCTGTCGGTGTCTCGCGACGATCTGCATATGTCTAGAAAGCAGTTGGTTGAGGGGGAATAGCCGCCGATGTTGTACGAGTCGCATAGTCCGCGGCGAGTTCGGTGGAGACTGGTTGGTGAAATCAGTCGAGGTAGAATATGCGGGGTGGTGGGGGAAATACCATGGGGGAGCAGGAGGAGAAAGCGGCACTAGGAGCGTCATTCGAATAGGGTGCTATGTCTGAGGTGATGGTGAAGGTGGAGGTGGGTGAGGCCCGGAGGTGGCTGCGGGCTGCGGATAGGTTTTAGCGCTTGGCCTGACTCAATGTCCTCCCATCCTCGACTTCGTTTACTGTAGTCATCCCCTAAACATGTCTCATATATTGCCTTCCATCCATCGCCTTAATCTCTCAGGAAGCATTCGCGAGGCGTACCGAGTTGTGTTTCCCAACGTCAGAGGTATGCTCCCTTCTATGTTTATTGCTCATAAATGACCATAATCCCTCCCAACAGTCGCAATGTTATATCCAGCGAAGTCCTCGACGATGATCCGCTTATCAACATATTATCGTCCATATCGCCCGGATTTCTTGGATGAAAAGGAAACCAACGATATTCGCATCTTAAGGGGTGGAGAATGGCGCCGCGAACGCTGGTGATACAAGCTTGTGCTGTGTGCACGTATGTCGAAGATGGCGATCTCTCATCCCTGAATCCGCGTCCCACCTCGGTCCCTCCCTACTTTGTACGCTGCGAACGCCGGTTGCCTACATGCTGGCACATTCTCCTCCCCTTCCGCTCGTCATCGCGTCATCGACCACGTCGGCGACAGTCGGAACCTAACTCCACAGGACCATGAGGATATCAAGCTTGCCCTCCGACACCACGATCGCGTGCGTCGCATCCGCCTTGCGATGTTCGTCCCTTATCTGCCAAGTCTGGTCAACTCCATCGACAAGGAATTCCCGATCCTGGAACACCTATACATCGACCCATTGTTCTACAATGACAACGGTCTTGTACTTCCCGAGACATTTCGAGCCCCAAATCTGCGCCATCTCGTCCTGGTGAATTTTGCCCTTCCGGTGGGATCTTCGTTACTCGCAACCGCGACGGGTCTCGTCACATTCTCCCTCAGCATCATCCCTCCATCTGTCTACTGGCACACGTCCGATCTTCTCCAGAGAGTTTCGTCGATGCAGCATCTACAGACACTTGGAATCTCGTTCTACTCTGCTGTGCCCAATAATGACGTCAGGAGGTGGGTCATGAGTACGCCGAACGAGACGCATGTCGTACTTCCCAACCTTCGCTGGCTTGGGTTCCAAGGTTCCAGTACTTACATGGAGGCCATTCTTCCGCGTATGAAGACATCGATGACACCTCGTCTAGAGAAGCTCCAAATCTACCTTTTCAACGAACTCACCGTGTCTATTACGAACCTCCAGCAATTTATTAGCGCCGCAGAGATCCTCAGGTTTACTGGTGCCAGCTTGAGGTTTGGTCGGGTCGGGTTTGCCTTGCAGGCATATCCTCATAAGGTGTCCAGAACGTATTCCTTGTTCATGGTAATTTACCGTGGATTCGATACCTGGCCATTATCTTCCACTGCACAGATACTCGGCGTCCTCGGATCAGTATTCTTTGGGGTGATGCGCCTCTCTGTTGACTTTTGTGACGAGAATCACATGCTATGGTCGGGATTGCCCACGTACAATGAAGCTGACCGCGCGCAGTGGCATAATATTCTCGGATCGTTCAACAACGTGAAGACGCTTTGCGTGAAAGATGGCACCATCAGGGAGATATCTCGTTCTCTCAAAGTTCTCGATGGAGAATCGACGATGGACTTGCTACCCGAACTCAAGGAGCTCATATGTAGTGCAAAGGTCGATGCTGACGATTTGTTCGATACTTTCGCGGCATTCATCGAGGCACGACAGCATGCAGGCCATCCCGTGGCCCTAATCAGTCGTTGAGCACGCCTCTTCAAGCAGCCTTTGTGGGCTATGATCATATGCAACAGCGAGTTCCAGACGCCGGTCTTGATCACTGTCTTCATAGCACGGCCCCCAAATGCAAATGGCGCATGACTTGATCTATCACCCGGGTTCCTACAGCACCCACATCCACGCCGGCTTCCTTCCACAATATTTTTACGGCTATCTCTAATCGCTGAGGAAGTCACGACGCTAGACAGACCCAGAGTCCAGAGAGACCTCACATAGGTCGCATCTCATGGACATATACCATCTTCCCACTTTCCTACGTCTCTTACATTCCGTCGACTTTGGCCCCACTTTGGATTCTCTGTCGCTGACATTGGCTATACCTATATCATGAACGTACTGCACGGAAACACCTATGCCGCCTTGTTTATGCCACTAGTATCCTATTTTTTATCTCGGCCAAATGATACCTAGTACTGCTGGTGCACGTAACTATATAATTGATTTCGCAGCAGGTTGATCATGAGGATTTACGGGAAATCCGAGGACCAGGGAGGACCCGTAAATTGCCGTGGACTGTTAACAAACAAATCAAATCGATAAGAATTGCGCTGTGCAGTGCTATTGATTTGATCACGTGTTTACATGGTTACCCTTGCCCGGCCCGCCCCTTGACGGCTTTCAAAGGTTTGTCTCCGGGCCACTGGCACACTTCCACACACGCCTGCTCCCTCGCTCTCAGTCGACAAGAACTCAGTGGTTGATCATAGGATTCAAATAACGCCATGGTACGTGTCCTTTCTCCGTCTTCGCTTTTTGTAATCTCCGACTGCAGTCCGCGCTGTTCAACTTCCAACCCCTCGAGGCTCCTTCTCGTCATTCTCCTGCTTATTTGCACCTGCACATACGTTCACGCTGTGGCGCCACGGCTTATCGATGGTAACAAAAAAGGGTGCGTTCATATCGTCCATTGTTGCGGCCCATACGCTCCCTCGTTCTCCGCGCCCCTCATGGACTCGCTCGTTCTCCACCACCCTACTGCTAACAGCCCCTTTGTAGCATCTTTTTCATGTCCGCGCGAATAGGTACGTTCCTCCCCCACTCTCATCTGTGCTTGGCTTGGCGCGCCTGACCAAAAGCATCTTGTACGAACTACAGGAGAATGGCTATGCCTTATTTGGCAATGTTGGCATTGACATGTGTCGCAGTGGTCTAACGGATGATCCTTTCGTGAAGGATTCCCATTGTATTCCCTTCTCCCTGTTTCGCCCTTCCTTTACTGGTAACAAATGCCGTTTCGGTCTCTCATGACGTATCACCATTCGTATCGCCACGCCCCAGTTTATCAACTGCCCAGCCCGTCCGTCATCAGCCACTCCATGATCCTCAGCACGTCACGGTATTCATCAGGACGATTAAGCGACCAGAGGCGCTCTAAGCTGCTGTTACCATTCACATGCGCTGAGAGCCTAGCACTACGGCCGTTTTCCGACCGTCCTTTCCTAAGCTAGCCTATCAGGTGCTTCAAACAATGTGACCTCCCTGAGACAGGAGACCAACAGCGTGACTTGATGCGAATTCCGACCACACGATCTTTGGGGTGTAGAATATACATTAATGTTGTTCCGGCTATTCTCAAAACCCAGAGCGTTTTACCATATTTTTTTAAAGCATGATGCCGCAATTTGGAAACCGATCAATCCGGTGTTTGGCTACATTGAGTAAAAATGAAGCTCTCCAACTTATATTTATTGACATGACTGTTCCACCCGAGTAGATCAAACCGTCAAATTAAACAGAAAAAAAGTTCCAGCACTCGTATCGATCAAGTCTACTGTAAAGACTGAGTACAACACGCTTCCTGAACGGGAAGGAGACATGAATCGTACATCAATAGTGTCACTTTCAATTGTTCGTGTGAGTCTACGAGTAGTAGGATTCGAGTCCAAATGCAACCGCGGCAGGAAGGTCTGAGCGAGAGAGGAAGCCCGGGGCCAGAGAAGGCGAGCAATCTTTCAGCAGCTAAGGGGTGGCTTGGGTCATCAACGGCTCTACAGGGAGATTTCGGTGGGACATGAGAACGCGGCGAACCCATGGAGATGTGGCGTCGTGGCCGCGAGTCATGGGGGTTGTGGGCATAGGACGTTTTCCCTAGGATTATACACCGTGTTCTCAGCTAACGGGACGAAAGGAAGCCATAATGAACGTACGGCTCCTACGACACGTATCCCCATGCAGCCACCCATGCACCAGAAGGCCTCCCCAACTTCACGCCCACAAATGCTTCAAGTTCAACTGCATCGAGGCCCTTCATTTCAATCTTCGTACTGTCGTTGTAGGCTGTTTTTGGACGATCTACATGCTGTCGGTCGAGGTTGAATAGCAGCCAGTGTTCTACTAGACTACTAGTACGAGTCACACAGCCCGTGGCGAGTACCGGCAGGGACCAGCTGGTGAAAAACATTTAAGGTAGAGCATGCGGTAGCTCCTGGGGGGCAATGACGGTGGAAATACTATGGGAGAACAGAGTGATAAAGTAGCACTTGGATGTGTCGGCGGTTGTGAAGGCGGCGGACGTTGGCACGTTGCCGCATGGGCCAGGAACACCGGGTCCACCGGGCCTTTAGCGCTTTAGCGCTTGGACCGCGCTTGGCCTGACTCGACGACCGTCGACGACCCATCGCTTAACTTCAACACTGTGGTCGTTCCCAAAACATGTCTCACGTATTGCCTTCCATCCATCTCCTCAATCTCTCCGAACGACTCAGCGAGGACTTACTGAGTTGTGCTTCCAAATGTCAGAGGTACGCTCCCTTCTATGT
>Ga0307510_10003922_pt1 | contig 17438 bp, 10 predicted proteins | sample 12_EM_MG_FD_207224 | JGI IMG/M metagenome (GOLD analysis project Ga0307510, IMG submission 207224) | Populus trichocarpa ectomycorrhiza microbial communities from riparian zone in the Pacific Northwest, United States - 12_EM | ecosystem: Host-associated > Plants > Roots > Unclassified | place...
TCATTATCCAAATTAGTTCAGCCCTATTTTTTTTTGGCTAAGAGAACACCAAGCATCATAGTTTTAAAACCCAGTTTGACTTGGCGAGTCAATCCTCGTCAGGTTTAATGAAAAAAAGAAAAAAAAATTTGAGTGATCTGGTAAAAAACTCGGGTTGACCTAGTTAAAACCCGATTGCAATTCATTGACTATTTATTTATTTATTTATTTTTATAAAAAAAAATAATATCATTTGGATATATATATATATATATATATATATATATATATATATATATATAAAAGGTTAATGGTGACCTGGTTAAAATTTATGATATAGTTTAAGAACTCTAGTGTATATGTGCACGAGAAATAATAAGATTTCAATTGAGAGTGGAAACCAAATTTGCTTGTATAATTTTGGAATTCATTTCAAGTTCTAAATAGTCGTGAATCATATTATTGGATTTACAATTTTTACGTAAAGAATGTTATATAAGCAAATATAAACTTTTTAATTAAAAAACAAAAATGATGTTATTAAAAAATATATATATTGATAAACCATGAAAGAATTGTTAAAGATAATTAAATACTATTTCTTTTAAAAATAAAAAATTAAGAGCTTATCATGCAAATATTCAACCTAAATTTTCTTTAATTTATGTATTCTTGTTTTTATTTTTTTATCTTAGAGGTTATTTCTTCTTACCAAGAAAAAATAATTTATAAATAAAAAAGATCTAATATACCATCGTCTCTATATTAAAAAAAAAGATATCATCTTGAAACTTTTTTATTAAAGTCAAACACGGTTTTTACTGGTTTTTCGTGTTATTTTTTAACTCGTCAAATTGACTGAGGCATGTTAAGACAACTCTCACGTGAGTTAATTTTAAATTTAGAATAAGTAAAGAGTCTGGTTGAGAGGTTTCAAGATTAACCTGCTAGGTTGAGCTCCTTTTTTTTTTTTAATTATATCTTGCAATTTTTTTTTTCAATTGAATCCTTTCTTACTTTTTTTTTATTATCAAATTTCATCTTTTAATATTTGATTGACTTTGAATTGGTCTTTATAATTTGTTTTGGTTTAGTTTTTATAAGGTATTATAGTTTCAAACAAACATCCTCATATTTTGTTGGTGCTCAATTTTACAAGCGCTAATTTTTGCTATCATATGATTATGTAAACAATAGTTAAAAAAAAAAACAAAGATGGAGTCTATCACGGGTTTAACGGGTTAGACTTTGAAATCTAGATCGATTTAATATTTCATTATGATAACAATAGTTACAGGTTTTTCGTGTTGTCTTTGAACCCCCGCTAAGTCAACTGAGTCACGTTAAAGGTAACTTCCACGCGGGTTAATTTTAAACTCAAGATAGATAAGGAGTTGAGTCAAGAGGTTTCAAGGTTGACCTAATGGCTTAGGCCTCTTTTTTATTTCCTGTTTTTTTTTTTAATTCCATCTTCCATTTTTGTTTTTCAATTAAATCCTTTCTGTCCTTTTTTTTTTCTTTCCAATTTCATCTTGTAACATTTTGCATATTTTGAATCGGTCTTTATAATTTGTTTTGGTATACTTTCTATGAGGTCTAAAAAAACATCTTGATATTTTGTTGGTTCTTAATTTTACAAGCGCCTATTTTTTTATATCATATTATTAAGTAAAACGTAGTTAAAAAAATATTTAAACTGAGTGGAGTCTACTATCTAGATCACGAGTTTTGGTGGGCTAAACTGCAAAGTTTGGGTCGATCTAATATGTTGTAGTTTCAATATTAAAAAAAAAGATGTCATCTTGAATTTTTTTATAAAGCCAAACCATGTTTTTTACTGGTTGTCCGTATTGTCTTTAAACCCGCCAAGCCAATCGGGTCACGTCTAGGCAAATTTTATGAGGGTTAATCTTACACCCAAGCTAGACATTAAATCGAATTTAGAGGTTTTAAGGTTGACCCGTTGTGTTGGGCTCTCTTTTTTCCTGTTTTTTTTTAATTCAATCTTCCAATTTCTTTTTTCTTTTAATTGAATTCTTTTTGTCTTTCTTTTCAATTTCATCTTTCAATATTGGTTGATTTTGAATTAATCTTCATAATTTGTATTTGTTTACTCTTTAGTAGGTATCATCATCTCAAATACACATCGTTACTTTTGGTTGATGCTCAATTGTACGAGCGTCTATTTTTATTATCATATCATTAAGTAAAAAATAAAAAAAACTTGTGAAACCAAGTGGAGTCCGTGATTTGGATTGCAGGTTTGATAGGTTAAGCCACGAAGCCCGGGTTGATCCTATATGTCACCCTTTCAATATTAAAAATAATAATATTATCTTTAAGTTTTTTAAAGTCAAATAATGTTTTTACCAGTCATCCAATGCGTTTTTGACCTATCAAATCAATTGGATCATATCAAGACGACTTCCATGTGAATTAATTTTAAACCTAGGCTAGATAAGAAATTAAATCAAGAAGTTATAAGGTTGAACCGTTGGGTCGAGGCTTTTTTTCTTTTCTTTTAAATTCAATCTTCCAATTTCTTTCTTTTGAATGAATTCTTTTTACTTTATTTTTTTAATTTTATCATTCAGTATTTGGTTGATTTTAAATTGGTCTTCATTTTTTGTTTTGCTTTGCTTTCAATGAGGTTATTATAGTCTCAAACAAATATTCTGGTATTTTATTGGTGTTTAATTTTTCTAGTGTTTATTTTTTTTGCTATCATATAATTAAGTAAAAAAAAATAGTTTTTTTAAAAAACAATTTATTAAACCCCGTGGAGTTCATGATCTGGGTCATGAGTTTGGAGGGTTAGTCGTGAAATTTGGATAAATCCAATATGTCATTGTCATAATTTAAAAAAAAACATCATCTTGAATTTTTTTTAAAGTTAAACGACGCTTTTTAATTACCTATCATCTTGGTTTCTTTTGAGTTTTCCAAGTCGACGGTATCATATCATGACAACTCTCACGCAAGTTAATTTTAAACACGAGTTAGGTAAGAAGTTAGAGTAGACTGCTAATTCAGGTTTAATAACAATGTCAAATAGTTTCTTGTGCTTGAACTTTTTTTTTCATGTTCAAAATAACTTTAATCTGACCAGCAGCATAACGCGTGCCAATAAATTAGTATGAGCTAAATTAATCTATAATATAATTAATCCAGGTAAATATAAGAGTAATCTTATTACTTTGGGAAATTTTATGGTGCTTAGAGCAACTTAAGGAGTGTGCTAAATGGAAAGCCAAAAATAAATAAAAAATATTATTTTGACTTTTCCATGCTTGTTTTACATGCTTCAAAGGGAATGCTAAACAAAATGTCAAAATATCTTTTCTCTTCCAAAAATATTATTTATACATATCTTTAAAAAAAAGCTAAAACCAACAAAGTAAGGCCAATAAAAATATAAACCAATTAAATGTAGCCATATGAAAAAAAATGATATTAAACTCATTAAAGAAAAAATAAAACATTTATTTCTTCCACTTCAATACAATTGGCTTTTCAAATGGTTTTTTTCATTGGAGTATACATAATAATAAAAAAACATATTTATATTATTCAAAATGCTATTTTATCAACTTAACTCTTCAAAATAACATTTTTCCTTGGAGATACATTCATAGAGTAATTAATAGCTTCCTACTAATTACTCTTTGAGGTCACCATAAAGAAAGAAACAAACTTATGAAACTCATGACCTACTAAAAGTAATGAGAATATTTATACCTATAATTTCTTTTTTCTATTTATATCTATTTTTTTAAAAGTGAATATAACAACTAACTAATAAAATATTACTAATTATTTTTTAAATACCGTAAGATTCTATAAATTATAAAGCATAACCAAAACTAACCTAAAAAAATAAGAGAATAATAATATATAGAGCAAACAAATACAACCAAAAACCAAGATTAAAACCAAAAAGGTGCAAAAAAGTTGAAAAAAATAACTATGCAAATCCTTGAAAAAATACACAAGTTGTGAAGCTTGTGAAATATGAGTTTGTATTTGTTTTTGTGATTTAATCATGATTTTTTATAAAAATATTTTTTTAAAAAAAGTTAATTCCTTAAGAAAAATTGAATCTTTTTTTATTTGAAATTAATTTTTTTTTATTTTTAAATTATTTTAATGTGTTAATATAAAAAAATTAAAAATATATTATTTTAATATATTTTTAAATAAAAATAACTGTGTGCCCCCGGTATATTCTGTCCTTCTTATATATCAGGGACTATTTAGCCAAACACGTAAAAGACCACCAACATGAGTCTACGACAACAGCTGCAAAAGCAACTGCATGATCAATATTTTCTTGTCACTCTTTAATCATACCAATATCAACCCATCTAGACCTAGACCGAGACCCAGTCTTTTTAGTTTTCCTTCTTTTTTCTTCCTTCGATGGATCTTAACCAGACCCGTTTGATTGGTGATTATATTCTTGGCCCGATAATCGGGCGGGGATCTTTTGCTGTTGTTCGGAGGGCTAAACACCGGTCTTCGTGTTTAGAAGTTGCGGTTAAAGAAATTGACAAAAAATTACTTAGTCCAAAAGTTAGTGATAATTTGCTCAAAGAAATTTCTATTCTTAGTACTATAAATCACCCCAACATTATCCGCCTTTTTGAGTCCTTTGAGGTAAACTCTACTCTCCTTCCCCTTGTGTGCGCGCGCGCTTGTTATTTTTTAATATGGTCTTGCTGTAATTTGATTTTTCTATAATGATATTGTTTAGACTGAAGATAGGATATTTCTTGTATTGGAATACTGTGATGGAGGTGATCTTGCTGGGTATATTCAACGCCATGGGAAAGTAACTGAGGCTGTAGCAAGGCACTTTATGAGGCAATTGGGTATTCCACACAATCAATTATTAATCTTCCTTTTATAGATATATTGGTGGTTCTATTTTCATGAAATATGAACTTTGCAGATAGTTTTTGAATGGTTAAACTTAGAAAGATGCTGTTTTGGGTGCTTAACTATAATGGGTTTCATGCTTTTAGTGTTTCTGCAATTGGGTTCCTGCAAATATTTCTTTTGCTGTCTGTTTAATTACTGTTATACTATAATAGTGAGCAATTGAGTGTCTGTTTAAATTTAAAAAGCGTTGCTATTTGTTTTAAGGATGATTAATTCAGATTAAATGGGAAAAGAGGACATTTAACGCAAGGTTATAATAAATCGATATTCTTAATTGGAAAGTCGTGAGGTTTTTCTCAAAATAGATTGTTGGTACTATATCCATCCCTTCCTTTCACCGCGGTTCATGAGGGAAATAAACAAACTTTTTTTTTTTGTTTTTTGTTTTTGTTTTTTTGCAGCTGCAGGGTTGCAAGCGCTTCAAGAAAAACATCTTATTCATAGAGACTTAAAACCACAGGTACATTGATTATTTTCGAAGTTCTATTCTGGCAACATTTAGTGAGATTATCTTATTGTTGTAGTTGTTGTGTCTGGCTATATCATCACATTTGGATCCTTTTTGTCAGGGCCTTTGCATCTGCACATATTGTTTTTTGTCTACTCATACAGTACTCTTATGTTCTGTTCTAGTTTGCTTTCATTGGTTATTAACCGCTAGTTAGAGCGTGTTTGGCAGTGTGGTTGTGGGTGCTTTTCAAATAACTTTTCGTGCCAAAATGCATGCCAATGATGTTTTTTTATTTTTTAAAAATCATTTTTGACATCAGTACATCAAAACGATCCAAAACATACAAACCATATTAAATTTTAGTAAAAAAAAAAAAAAAAAAATTCAAAATTTTTGGGAACGCAGCCGCAGCCGCGTTCCCAAACGTAGCCTAACTTCTCTCACTCTACTGTCATTCTGAACTGGGAAGTTGTCATACTTGCAGAACCTACTTTTGTTATCAAATGACTTAACTCCACAATTGAAGATAGGTGATTTTGGCTTTGCAAGGTAAGCATGCTTTGATGTTAGTGATGTTTTTTTTCTCCCGGAAAGTGATATTCATTTCAGATTTTTCTAAGAATAGAAATGTCTGTTGTTTTTAGCATACTCCACCAATTTGAAAATGTTCTATTCCCATTTATTTGGCTTGCCTACAAAGTTTATCACAGTTTATCCAGGCCCATATATTTCATAAGTGGCATCCCAATTTCATGTTTATCTTTCAGAGAGACAATTTGATAAAAAGGGCTCGCCTTTATATGCTCTTGAATAATTTGAATAATGCGATCCAATTCTATATGAAACTTCTTAAATCATCGCAAAAACCAGATACTATTGAATGATCAGATTTATGATCGGCTCTTGGTTTAAGGGGTCGTCATGGAAGTAACATTGCTGGTTTCTGTTATTATACCTCTGTGAAAACACAATTTTTTAGTAGCTTTGTAAATAAATTTGTTAACTCTATGTAATAATTACCATGTAGAAAAGTCTAGTTCACTGAGAAAATTGTACAAGCAAGTAGCAGCTTCGTTAAGCTGCTAAACTTGACAAATATTTCTTATTGATCTGAATGCCAAAAACCTAAAATACTAAGCTGCTTCATAATGCTCATGAGATTCTCTCTAACACTCGGTTATCTCCCTGAATTTCTAAAATATGCCAGGTCTTTGACATCATCAGACTTGGCTGATACACTATGCGGCTCACCATTATACATGGCCCCAGAGATTATTCAGAATAAAAAGTATGATGCGAAGGTGATGTAACATTGAATTTACATAAAATTGACAGTAATGAAATTAATTTTTTGGAAGTATATTCTTTAACATAATTTATCATATATGCAGGCTGACTTATGGAGTGTTGGGGCAGTTTTGTTCCAGCTGGTAACTGGGAAGCCTCCATTTGATGGCAACAGCCAATATCAGGTTTTTAAAAGAATTATACTCAAACTAAACATATGAGAAACCTAAAGATTTGCCATACATTATGCAGCTCAAGGCTAATTCTCACTGCTAATTGCTGTAAACAGCTTTTCCAGAATATTTTGACATCTACAGAGCTTAGGTTTCCACAAGGTGCGTTGGAGGAGCTCCATCCAGATTGTGTGGATCTTTGCAGAAGCCTTTTATGCCGAAACCCTGGTACTGATTACTATGGTGAAATTTTTGTTCTTGTATATGTGCACATGCTTGGTATGTCTTTGCATGTGGGTGGGGTGGACTACTGGTGGAAGGGGGTGTTCGCCCCACGTTTCAACCGGAGTTTTGCATATATATTTTTTTTTGCTTCAATTTTTTTTTTTTGTGATTTTGGATCGTTTTGATGTGCTGATGTCATCAATGAATTTTAAAAAATAAAAAAAAAATTATTTTAATGCATTTCTAACCGAAAAACACTTTGAAAAACAACCTCTAGCATTGTTCCAAACACCTCCGAAGTATATAAGCCAAGCTAGAAAGTACAAGGGTCATTACGGAGTCACTTGGTGCTGTAACCAATGAAATTTTCATGTAGATGTTCTGACTTTTATTTGCAGTTGAGCGATTAACATTCAAGGAGTTCTTCAATCACAAGTTCTTTGAGGAGCCAAGGTAATGTTCTGAAGTCCGGACCTTCATTTTTTTTTTATGCTTTCTTATTGGTGCATTTCATGTCTGTTGAGACTTTCTGCTTTGACGTGCTAGCAGTTAGGCATATCAAAGCTACTTACATATATTTACCACCACAAAATTCTGTAGGCTATTGCTGGATGCTAAATCTCCTCTACTTCCACAAATGAAATCAGTAGTTGAGCAGTTTGATGCGTCTGCTTCTAATACAAGGTCTCAAATGGGGCATTGCTTGCACTCAGCTAATAGAAATGCTATATTAACTAGCACATCTGAGCATGACAACATAACAATGCTGGCAAAGGTTCATGACAGTACATCCAGAAATGACAGTGTTCATGGGATTGTGCCAAGTATTGTGCATGATAGGATGGGGAGATCTGCTTATGGCAGCCAATCTTCATTGGATCAGCTTCGAGGTCTGCTTTTATTCTATTCTATTCCGTTTGCTTTCTTATATGTTACAATTCAGCTTGTGGTTTTTCCTTTTTGGGCAAGTACTGATTTCCTCTTTTCTATTCAGTTGCTGATTTAATGGAGTCCCTAGAGAAGGATTATGTTATTGTTAATCGTCATTTTTCTTCAATGGAAAATTTCTCTTATTACCTTGAAACATCTCTGCAAGATAGCTCCACCAGCAAATCTTCTGTACAGCTACCACAGAAAAATAACCAGGATATGGTTGTTGCTATACAAACAGAGGCGTTTACTGGTAGTTCTGTTAGTAGTGCAAACGATCCTCAGGTCCATGGATCAGAGCCATTAACTGCATCATGTGTGCCAAATATATTAAGGGAAGTGCAAGGACTACCCATACCGCATCCCTCAATTAAGCTTCACTTCCTAAATCAGTATGCACAGGCAATTGTAGAACTAGCCCAAGAAAAGGTGAGTTCTTCAGTATGTTATGCTGAGCTCTTGTCTCACTTTTGTTGATTAATCCATCGATTTTGCACAGGACATGTAATACAAAGTTATAATTCGGAATCATCACTCATTAGTCATGTTATTCTCTGTTTAGCAGTGCCCTTTTGCTTTCTAAGACAAGATGGGTGATAAATCCAGATGCCCATTGGGGCATATGGTACCACTGCAAAGTATAAGAACAGAGGTTCTTTTTTCTTTTAGGTTTCTTCATGAGCAACTTGTCCAGTGGAAACTTACTCACAGTATCACCAACCTTCGTCTTATGTCTTACGAGAACCATTTTTAATATTAATTTTGAATTCTTGAGCTATAGGATAATATTATATGCAGTGTCAAAAAATTTCATGTGCTATAACTAGGTATCTGAAGAGTAGAAAGGATACATATATATAGTACTGCTAAACATATTTGCACATGCCCAGTTGCTTTTAAACTGATCTTTCACTTTTGATTTCGTGTAGAAATGGTTCCTTTCTGTTTCTGTTTCTGATGTAAAGTTGTAATTGCTATTGCTTGCAGTATGATTCAGGATTGTTTCTGGAATCATTTTCAGTTGAGCTTGTTGTTTTGGCTATATGGAAGAAAGTTCTTGAAATTTGCAACCACTGGGTAGCCTCTAATGAAGGGAGCGAATTACCTGAAAGCAGTTCAGCCAATGAATCTACATTTGTTCATGGAGGCATAGATTTGATCCCGCCTGCAAGTGGTAAAATGGATTTTATCGAGCCTTCTTCTGCCTACAAGTGGGCAGAAAAAAGTTTCATTCTCGCGTTTGATCGTACAGAGAAGTTATCGCATAATCTCCGATACATGGATGGTATGGCTTTGTATCAATGTGCTGTAAATGCTTGCCTTTTTTTTTTTACTGTGTTACTGCTTTTGCAATATCCTCATCTGTCAAATATGTTGCAGCTGCTGCTGAGATGCCTGATGCCATGGAACTGATATTCCAAGAAGCACTCGCTGTTGGGAGAAGTGGTGCCGTAAGTGACCAACATCTTTGCTGTAAGCATCAATTGTCCTGTTCCTTATACAAATACATTAATGCCGGGCAGTTCTTGTAATCGTTTCAGGTAGATGAATATATGGAGAACAAGGGTGGTGCTGATGTCTCATATTCCAAAGCAATGCTTCTGCTTCATTTTATAGCAGAAGAAGCAACATCTCTCCCACTGAAACCTCCATTTTCATTAACTTCTGCTTGTAGGAAGCGAATCCAAAGCTACATTCTCAACTTGCAGTCTCATAGATCTCACTTCTCAATGTTGCAGCCTATTCCTGAACAATCCCCTGATTCTCCTACCAAGTAGAAGACAACTGTTGTACAGCTATATTTAGAAACCCTCTTACGCTGCAGATTACCAACACATAACCTGAAAATTAAGGTCAGATGTGGCGTGCAATTTTAAGTCTGCATGTTTCTTGAAATGGATGCACAGTAATATGCTGACATGACCAAGGAAGCCCTTCAATGTATATATGATGTACAGAATAACATACAGCAGACCCGTCATACTGGAAGAAGGATGATCAATGTTTGAGGAATGTGTAAATAAGACTGCTTATTCATTAATGGATCTGTGTAAATAAGACTGCTTATTATGTCTGGAAAGAATTGTAAATATGAGAGCTTTCTTAGCATAAGTTCTAAGTTGATGATTGCACAGAAATTCTCATTGTTACCTCAAATCAGTTGTATCCAAAATCAAATATGATCAGGTGAATAGTAAGATTCCTACTTGTAAAAACAAGGATGAAAAATAGAGCACGCTGGTTTATGAAGGCAAAATTCTGAACCCACTCTGTATGTTATTCTTTTGTATGACCAGCCATCATTGTCTTGTTAGATGCAAAGTCTCGTATAACTCTGCGCACATACCCATAACTTCCCTATGTGGAAAGCTTGTCAAACCTTCTTCCTATGTGAGAATCTTTGGTATGGACTGTTGAGAAAAAAGGCACGAGCCTCAGAAAATTGCTTAAAAGAAACATTAAAATGTCATTCTGTATCCATCCTCTTTGAGACATAATCCAACTTCGTGATAAAAAATAATAATAATAATAATAATAAAAACCTTGTATCAGAAGATATCTCAACGCAAGTTCAATTTTCTTTCACACATCAGTGGCAACGGGCAATTGACCAACAAGGAGATACTTTCTGGTCACAGCCACAATGTGATTAGTAAGAAAGAGAACAGTAAAACCTAGATGTTAGGAAAGAATAATGAACTTCGGGGGAAAAAGGCCAAGCATGGCCAATTCAATACTTAATGCTTCTTAAGTTCTTATCTAGGTCTTTTGATGGATACTTAACTGCAGTCATGGGTTCAAGAAAGTAAATAAGCCAATGTCTGATATATAAGCACACACACTTACACGAAAAGTCTCCTGGGTTGCCGTTCCTCTAATTTAAACATGAACGGAATGATAGACAAGGGAGAAAATTAGAAATTACATACAAAAACAAAGGTTTTCCCTTGTTTAAGCATGCAGTATCAAGTATCAAACTGAAGCTTCCCTTTCCAAACGTAACCTCTTGGGGCCTTTCTCCTCGCCCTGGCCACCAGTGGTTCCCATCCTGCTTTCTTTGGCCTCCAGTGAACACCTTTTGTAAGGTTTAAATCCGGTTAGATGAGCCTTCAGATTTCCATGTCCAAGTCCAATAGTCAGCAGCCCTTCCTCCCCATCGTTTACACATCTAGGCACTACAGCATTTTTCTCCCCTTCTTGATAGCCAGAGCAGTAACCCCATGTTTTGCTGTTGAGATCTAACAGTGACGCATCTCCATCTTTCTCATCTGGATTTTTCTTTTCTTCAGTATCTTCCTTCTGGTGCATCTTACTCTTCAGATCATGTGGAGGTGAGAAGCTCTGGGGCAATCTCTCTCTGGTGAATAGTGCTTGAAATGCCAGCCGCCCCTGATAAAGTAGTAAAACATGAGTAGAGTGGAGATAAATGCAAAATACAATCATAATCTCTACTCTTCTGGGTTATAGGAATGCCATTAAATAATTATCAACAGAGAAGTATATTTATCTAGCCACCTCTTCGGAGACCTCTTTCCACGAATCACTCATGCTGCTGCTACTTCTGCTGCGGCGACAGTTCAACTCAGAGGCTGGATGATTTGCATCAGCTTCTTTTGGCTCTTCCTTGCCTTTCTCATTCTTCTCTAATGCATCTGTCTCAATTTCACTGCTAGATGGTGTATTTGAACCACATGAAGAACGGTCAACCTGTTTTCTGCTCTTTGTTTTGCCTGAATCCTGGACCTCAGGAGCTTTTGAATTTAACTCGTGATCAGTAACTTTTGGTGCAGTGTTTAGCTTTGTGCCTCCACTCTCTTCAGAATCTGATGATGACAACGTTGGTGGTTTTGATGCAGAGTTTTGAGCTTGCACAGCTTCAGAGTGCTCCAGGTCCTGTATTTGACCTTGCAAAGGAGGATTATCAGGAGTTGTTTCCTTCCTTTCTGGCTTGGCTGGAGGAACTTGATCAGTATCCGCAGACTGAATTGCAGTTGCAGAAGCAGGAGGGCAGGCAAAGGCAGTGTGAAGAGGAGCACATATGGGAAGTAGTCCATGTGCTGCCCACCATGCAGTTGCTGCTGCCACTGTAGCAGCAGCAATAGCTGCCATACTGGGAGCAGAGTTTATTTGCCCCGATTGGAAACCTTCTTGGGCACATGCTGGAGAATCTGCGGAACTCTCCACATTTCCATAGGGCCAAAAGGTAGCTGCAAAGCTTGCTGCAGCATGGGCTGCCGGGTTTTGTAGCAGAGTAGATACAACGGGACTCGAAAATGTGGAGGATATGTGGAGAAATGATCTGTAGTCATCTTGATTATGATGAGTTGGGGTAAATGGAGGAGGAAAAAATGGAAATGATTGATGCATAGAGGATCTTGGCAAATTAGTTGGATGATCAGTGGTAGTGGATCCAGTAGGATGTGAGTATAAAATAGGACACGCTGGAATATCTCCTACTGGATGAAACATGGAATCCTGAAATGACAAATCCGAGGGAGTTTCCATACATGTTCCCAGGCTCCCATCTAGAACGTGTACAGGGACATGCCTTGGATAGTTCTGCATGGCTTTCATCTCATCTGTTGGCAATGATCCAATAAAATCATCTGATTTCTTTTGCTGAAACAATATCTCATGCAAAGAGCAAGAATTTTCTGATTTTGAAGCTTTAACAGTGCCATTATCCAAAACTGTCTGATTGGCATCAGAGCTGTCCAACTTTTGATTTGCTTCATGCTCGACAGTGATAAAGGATTCATTGCATGCATCATGATTTCCCTTCTTCGGTGAAGGTACAAACTCCCTGAAAGAGCTAGTCTTTTTGAGAACCTCTAGTGCTGGTACACAATTTTTGTTGACTGAAGCTACAGAGGAACAATGAGCTTCTTGGAGAAGGGTAAATACTTCTGAGCAATTGTCATCCTGATTTTCCTTAGCATTGGTTGGCCTCTCATCTCCATTAGGTTTCTGTAGAATGTACAATAAAAAAAAATCGTAATGAAGGGGAAGGAACAACTGAGTGAACGAGGAGGGAAAAAGAAAATGATAGTTCACCTCAGGACGTGGTTCTTTCTCCAAATCTAAAACTTTCCTACAATGTGGAGAAGAAGTTGAAGTTAAAAGCTTTCCATCCTTTGCTCCTGCCTGTGATGCGGGAGGACCCACACCTGTCTTTCGAGGATAAGGATTGCTTGGTTTCCTTTTGGGACGTGGTGGTGGAATGTCTATTTCAAGTGCTTTTCCTATCGGAACACCTTTAGCAACAGCCTCCTTCTCCAACTGCAAGTGAGATATTTGTTAACACCTCAACGGAGAATAAATTACAAGAAAAAAAATCTGCTCCACAACATGGCAATAGTCCACAATCGAAGGTAAGACCTCGGCAGGGAAATATTCTTTTATCAGACAAGAGTATTTCTAAATATTCTCATATATGGCATGCAACTTTATTGTATGAACTCAGAAAAAGCATGTTATTTTGGTTGAGAAAGAATAGGATTCAAACCAAATAGTAACATATCTAAGACCTTTCAGTATCAAAACATGGTAAAAAAGGCAGTTATATATTGCCAAAATAAGTCAGATAAGATGCATTAAGTTTCAGCAGAAAGTTTTTGCTACCTCAGTAATCCAATTGTGCCACTTTATCCCACAACCCATCGCCTAAAATGTTGCTGGATGAGATGAGAATTTTATGAGATGACATCTCCATGCCCCTAAACATCATTCAGTGTCGTTCCTAGGTCTAAATCTCCATGTTAACGACCCAAAAATAACCTAGGCCTGCTATACTAATTGGCGCACATACAAAAGAAGAGGAATAATCCTGATGGATAAACTGCCTCAATATGCAGCACTAAAACACCTGATGTTCAAGAGTTTCCATGAGATCTTACAAAAAATGCACACCCATGCTCGAAAAGAAAAGAAAATATGCTATTCAGATAGCATCCTCCTACACTTGCTCATTTTGCATTCTCATGCAGATGTGTTTGCTCATGTGACCCCCACCTCCTCCGAAGTAGATGTTTACTCGTACCATTTATAAGTTTCATTGAAATAAGCATAGGAAAATGGGAGGGATTTCTTTACGATATTCGTTCCTTTCATTTATTAAAAATATAATCTCCCCTCTTAACTCCTTGAACTCCTAAACTTGCAATTCCTCACAAAACTATCCATCCTCAATCATGTGGCACTCTATCAAATCATAAAATACAGTAGTTTAGTTCGCTACTGTCCCTCCTTGTCAGTTGAATATGCTGTAAAATTAGTTTACCTATCATCTATAAAGAGTACATCTGCGCATACACTCACTCAGTATTGTTCCTGTACTTGCTACTGTTCATATAACAAAAAAAAAGGGGGACTGGTTTGGCCAAGCAGTCATCTTGACTCCTTGGCCAAACCAGCCCCCCCTTATTATCAGAACAGCAAAATACATATGGAGATCAAGTTGAGACGGATAGAAACAGACCATGGGATTTCTCATGGGCACATTTTGGTGTAATTTCACTGAAAATATTCAGAATATTGATTGATTAGGCAGGACAATAAATGGTAACAGCTATGCCATTCTTTGGTAGTCTATTGACCATACCCAGGTAATAGAAACTCAATCCAGATGGAAAGAGCTGAACTATTTCTCACATTTCAATACTAATGGATGTTGGCATTATGCTCGGCAGCTTGTTTTGAGCTTGTTTTCAACATCTTATATAAAGGTTCAGTGACTCCAAATTTAACTAATAAGAATTTCATTTTTTTTTTTTGTAAGATGAAAATCTTCATATGGTAATTGGCTCTTACATTAACATACACAAACGCTTGCACATAAGCCTTCATATCATCAAACTCCATTCAAGGTTTTCTAATTTATATCAAAGATAAGCAACAAATCAGGGTAAATTGAAGAAGGGAACTATTATTTATGATCCAAACAGAGAGTCCAATCAATATAGTTCGCCATTTCATTGTTTTTCAGTTAGTATTCAATGATATTGGAAACCCCCTCCCCATTTCAGTCCTTGTGTTTGTGTCACTTTGGCAAACAAGCCCCTGAAAGAAAAACTTCATCAAATTTACCTATATTTGCCAAATTTCATCAATTCAACCCGATTGGATTAAATTGTAAACAAACTGTGATTTACAATTCAGACCAATCAGGTTGAATTCATGAGATGTGATGAATACAGGGTGATTTTGATGATAATTCTTTACGAAGGCTTGTTTTCCAAATCAACACAAACACAGGGCAAAATGAGGGATTTTCCCAATGGTTATTATCATTCAACACATAGATTTTACGTCTGATACTTAAAATGGATAAAGAGATCAAATAGTCCCATTAGCATATTATGAAAACCTTCACAAAAATAGCCCACCTCCATCTCTGGCCTAAAAAAATTGAAGGAAATCTAACAGTAAAGAATCATATGTTATGTGTGGAAAAGGGTATACTTTATTAACCAGAATATCATACAATACAAATAAAATTAGGGGCTATTTCTTGGTGGAATGGTAAAAGGCTCACGCCGGTTGCAGTTTTGACATTTAAAAGCAGCAACTTTTTGCAAAAATGTTGAAAGAATGGTAATACTCTGAATTTTCCCTTCTAAGACACTAGTTGAGTGAATCATATCTTGTTGCTTTTATAACAAAGTAACATGGTTAAAAAAACATCCGAAATGGACTGACCAAGTCAGGGACTGCAAATTGGAACATACATACTCTGCCTAGCACAAGTAATATCAAGGGTTCTTGCAATTATAGAGGACTAAGGATCGCAAGCGCAGAAATAGAAATAGTACAACTAATTCAACCAATGATAAGGAGATTGTAAATCTTCAAACTTCGCTAGCTTGGGATAGCCATCTCTGTCCACATTGTAACTTCATTTGAAGCTCTAATAAAATTGGTTAAAATGTTGGAAGTTGTTCTTTAACTCTTTTAAAAAAAAAATCAAAGCCATTTTGTCTTTTAATTTACTTTTGGAAAACAGCTTTATGCTGATAACAAATATTTCCTAGTCCTCATTGACATTGTTCTGGTACTCTGCTCTTCGACGAATAACTAGAAGAAACATTTTCTTTTAAACAAAAAATGGGGTCACCCTCCAACTGAGACAGCACAAGCCTGTTGGTTAGTAGAGAAAGCGTGCCCCTTAAACAAACTTTCCTAAATATACCCAACCTGGGTCCTAATGTCAAAATCCACAATTAAGCAACAAAAAACAGCCAAGACCTACTTAAGTGACTGGACGAGGCCAGTAGGCCACATAATTTCATGGGTGAATGTTAACAAAATTGCTTAGCGAGTTCACTATTGTCACAAATCACAGATCCAGATTTCCCAGGTGCCACTGCCAAAAAGATCACCAATCTCCTATATATCGTTCATTATAAATTCCAAGTTACTGATTTCTACATAATTGAGTAGAAACAGTATGACCATATGAAAGTATGCTAGACCCTTCTAAACTCCAGTAGGATCCTTTCTTAGAAGTTAGTGCCTTTCTGTAAGATGTAAGTCTATAAACCAGTTGATATTGATTGAAGGTTTTGTGGCTTGGGATGGCACAACACATTGTCCAGATATAATCTTCATAACAGCATGAACTACACAGATTACTATTAAAAAATGGTAAGAAAAGACAACAAAGTCATCTGCACCTCCATATGTCACAGCACAAAGATATCAACAGCATCATGGATTACAATGAACTTCCACCTGATGATATATGAACAAATCGAAGTAGATATATTGACAAGCACATATGGTGATCTTGATGACATTCAAAAGTGGAAGGTCATCAAAATACATTGTCAGAAATTTCAGATACTCCAGTCCAGGTCTAGTAAACAACCAAAATGAAACTTCCAAACCCTCAAGAATTATTAGAAGCATATTTGTTAAATAAAAATCTCCATGCTCATTTAAAACCTTAGATGATCAATAGTTCAATTTCTAGATAGTTCTGAATTTTTCCAAAGTAGAAAATGCTGGCTGGCATGAGCCTAAAGTCTCCATGCATACCTAAAGAGACTAAAAGGGATCAATACGAAGTTTGCATATTGTAACAGCCAAAGGTGCCACCCACATGGCTACAGAGACTAAAAGGGCACAAATTATACAAAATGCAAATTTTCCCTTATAGTTACCTCGCTAATTAGATATTTAATCAAAGATATTGACTGGTGGCATGTACGCTGCTTAAAATCCTAATGTGGCTATTTTCCTTCTACAAGAGTCTAAACACAATGTGTAAGAACTAGTACTATTTGAGAATAAAAAAAAAGTGTTTCAAACACCCTATTCTTTTCTCTAACTTTCCCTGACTACTTAAAAACCAAGCATCTTTAGAGACTAAATATTTTATGGGAGGATGTTCTTAATGATGAGGGAGGGGGGGGGGGGGGGGGGAAAAAAACAAAAAAAAACAACTCTGTTAT
>Ga0307510_10003923_pt1 | contig 17434 bp, 14 predicted proteins | sample 12_EM_MG_FD_207224 | JGI IMG/M metagenome (GOLD analysis project Ga0307510, IMG submission 207224) | Populus trichocarpa ectomycorrhiza microbial communities from riparian zone in the Pacific Northwest, United States - 12_EM | ecosystem: Host-associated > Plants > Roots > Unclassified | place...
GTATATGCTCACACAATTACTCAATCATGGATCAAAAGAGCAATGTTTGAGAGGGGAATATACGAAAAAGCCGGGCCCTGGGCGGAGAAAATTCATTGACGGGGGGCTGTTCGTGGCATTCAACGGGGCGGGGGCCTGGACGGTGGCAGGGGCAGGGGTTGAAAAAAAAAACGCCCCGCCCCGGGCCATTGACCGGGGCGGGGCGGGGACTTGAGGCGGGGGCCCGCCGGTTTCGGGGCCTCCGGGGCCCCGTAACGAACACTAGGCATGCTTGTATGTACAAAGTCAAACTAGACCTTGGAGGTAACAGGATCGAAATGTAGGACAATAGAAAATGGCCTCCTAAATCCAGAAGATGATCTCTGTTGTACACTATTGACCAATAAATTGAATGCAATCTTGGTTGCGCTAATCCTGGGCTCGATAATTATTTATGAGATAATGAGTGGAAATGAAGCAGGATGTACACAAGAAACGCTAGGAAAGAAAAGAAAGGCATGATGACAAGTTACTGGTCGACTGTTGATGAGAGGGTGGATCAGATATTGTTGGGATGGGTGTCAGTTCTCCTTGGAGTGCATGGGAGTTGCCGATAGCGGGTGGAATGATGTTAAAGTAACGTAGATTGCTCGTTTGAGCAGAGACTCGGACTGCTATCATCTAAGCCAGGAAGTTGAAGCTTGGAGTTCAATACCCCTTCCCGCTCGTCGAGCTCGGCAGGTGGAAATGGAGGGTGCGGGTTGCGGTCTGTGATCTCAGTGTTTCGATCAACTGCACCACGTCTTTTAGTGACAGTCAACGATAGTAAGATTTAACCACCGTAGTCTGGCATGGATGTGCGTACTGTACACTTATCCACTCTGAGAATGGCCTTGCTCCCCTAGCATGCCAGCACCGGTCCTCTAGCTGGGCTGGCGCTCCACCGAATGATGTGCCTGGCCGGCCGGGGCCTGGATTGACATCCTCCCGTTCCCAAAGCACCTCAACTACCCCCTCACAGCCGTACTTGGTCGCCTGCGAGAGTGGCGTTGGGCGATATTTCGTGCCGTATTGAGTTGAGATTTTCTAGTTCCAACAGCATCATTTGCCATCCCCACTTCCACTCTTCCCGTTGCCTATGAGAGCCGTCTTCCCAACACTATTGGTTTCTTAGTGTTCTATTGCTTTACCGCATATACTCGAGTAGAGCAGCAACTATCTCTACAATCCCAAGAAATGCTACTCGGTAAAGTGCTGTAGACATAGTGTCCTCCCCACCCGTAAAGGTAATCTCCCGAACCTCAATCGTGACTACAGAGCGATAGAAAATCGTAGTCCAGTCGACATGCACTCACCAAGGCTATCGACAGGACTCCGGCAGACCCAGCCTAGAGTAAGACCAACCCAACCCAACGAAAACCTAGGCGACAACCCTTTTGATTAGAAACTAGGAAGCTACAGTGAGTTAAATACTTTCCGGATGTCTACCCTAGTCGTTTGGTGAGCAAGAACTCTTCCGGGTTATAGTCGCATACATTAAGAGCTCACGGAATTAAGAGAATGCAAAAAACTATCCCCTTTGGTCAAATTTCCTTCTTCTAGTTTGAGCGGAGAGATGCCCTCATACAAATATAGAAAGTGACCTAACTTTAAATCAAAGACAAAACCCCCAACCCACCCGGAGGTCTTCCCACATACATTAAACACCTACAGAAGCAAATAAAGACAAGCATATAACAGAAAAAAGCAATTCTTATAAGAATCAAAGACTCTCCTTTCCAAACTACTATGTACTAGTTCTGATTTAGCCAATATTTCTGCTAAGAAGCGAGATGTGGAATCGGAGGTGATGTTGGGGGGGTGGGTAGGGCACACAATCCCAGATTAACCAACAAGCTGAAGACCGAACTGCGTGGCTTGTCTATCGAGAAGCTTCAGTGCAAGCTCTTTCACGTTTTCCGTCATCCCCCTTCTTGCGTGTTTCCCCCAATAACAAGAAGCATATTCTTGAAGGGGTATTTCCGGAGGAGCTGACTCAGGAGTTGAAGGAGGATCCCAGGGGCATCTGAAATTGAGGTATGTTAAACAAACCTCAGCAATCGAAGAGCGAGGGCTATGGAATAGGGTCGGATCGCTTAGGAGATGCTCCTGCAGAGTACGGTGCACCAGTCGAACAGTAGACGAAGGCTACTCGACCACGACATGGCCTAGACAACATGTGAGGAGTTTCTGTAACGTAAGGACGTCTCTAAGATCTAGATCTAGAGATCCTAGTTCTACTCCTAAGGCATGACAGAGCTCCTCGGTCGTTTCCCAGAATAGTACCCACATCAGAGCCGTCATTCCTAGACTTGGTCTGCGACCCCCCCGTGCCCCAACACGTGCTAGAGTTGCCGTGTAGGCATAACCCAGTCCCTTCCCTCGCGCCAGCTCGTCAAGTTTGTTCCTTCTCTGACGAATCGTCACTTCCCCCAAGACGGCGTCAATGTTTATCGCAACAAGGAGGAACCTGAGCACAATTATTGGTAAGTATACATCATTGGGTAGGGTGGAGATCATGAATGTTCCTACGCACGTCGTATCAGACACAGATTCCGGGGTAATCCTCATAATTCCAGCCCGCAGGTCATTGCCCATTGCGTCTGGATCGACATCCATGTCTAACCTCCTTTCTAGACAATTCCTAACTTCTTCCGTTTTAGGTATGATCGGCATCACAACCGCCTTGGGGAAATATCTTTGAACTCTATCCCTGATATGGGGCCTCCTGGTGAGGAATATTCTCGTCCCAGGGCACTCCCGAATAATATCTCCCAGTAGCTCAAGAATCTCTGGCAGATACTTCGGAAGGCATTGGTCAAGAGCGCCAACAAATATGAAAACTTGTGGTATCGAAGCAATTGCGGCCCTCAACATTCGCAACAGATCCGCAAGTAGTGGAATTCTCCTTTCCTGAAATGCCTCCCATATATCATTCGGAATCCCCCTGCCTACCAGCCGCTTCAAAATCGCCCCCATCATGTTGATGACTGTCTGCTCCTGCTGAATGAGGTAGTCACAATATAAGCCCGCAATAGCGATATCTCCTTCTCTTGCCTGATCGTACAGGCTATCGATCACCAGGGAACTAGTATATCTCGGTGTCAGTGATATCCTATTCGCTCAGAGAATCCGGCCACTACCTCGGGTTCCCGTAGCAAAACAGGACGGCCCCATCGGCTCCACCCTCACCGTTCCCCCTTTCCCGAAAATCAGTTGTTTCCAAAAGCCAACTCCCGATCCCATCGAATGGATCGCTGCGCACACCATGATGTCTGTTTTCTGGCTCTAATAGAGAGAGCCAACGCAATATCTCTCTATCATTGGCGTATTTATAAACCGTTGCAGGGTTCCGAGTGGTCGGCCGAGGACTGGCTTGGACTAGCTAGACCAGGTCCAAGTCTAGTCTAGTGTAATGGTGGAAATTAGACTGACCGGGCAGTCGTGATCATTGAAACTGACTGGACCGGGCTCAGTCAGACTAGGTGGACTGGGTGAAAACCGTGTGATAGAAGGTGCATTGGTTTGCGGTTTATTTGGTTAAAGGCAACCACCAAATTGTTAAAAGCCCTGCAGAGAAACTAGATGAAACGCCAAGAGTAAACCCCCTGAAAACTTCAATCGCTAATAGAGTTGTGTGAAAGGTCTCTCATTCACTTGCACTCACCAGCACACTCCACTAACTCATTTACTAATGGTAGAGACAGAAATATACATGAAGCAAAAAAGCGCTCTCATCTGGTATTGATCACAACACATGCCTTCAAGTTTCTCTTCAAAGTATATTCCCTTTGGCCTTGCCCGGACCTCAAAGCTAACAGAGGGGAGGGGGGGTTGTCATGACTCCCATTGCTCATAGCATTCCCGAATCCTCCACTTTTTTCCACCTCCTCTCGCCCCTTCACAAACCCCCATGCCAAAAAACTAAAGGCAATGATCATAGCTCCTATTACTCATCGCATTCAGACATCCAGTGTGTGTACACTGCTCCCTGGCTTTTTCACAGACTTCTATGCTAATAAAAGAAAGATAAATATCATCACAACCCCTGTTGCTTGTCGCATTCGGGTGTCCGGCATGTTTATGCAACCATGTTATAGAGACTGGTCTGGGACCAGTCCTGGACCGGACTGGACTACTCATACTAAGCCGGTCTGGTCATTAACACCAATGCCGACCGACGGCCTAGTCCTGTCCTCAAGACGTAACCAGTCAGACTATTCAGAACGATGAACCGTTGTGTTGTGGCTCCCTACGAGTATTGTGTTGCCGCAGTTGACATTGTTGTCACCGACTTTGGTCGATTGGATATGTGCAGTCCGGGCAATAGTATTTTGTCTCAACCTTTTATCAAAGGTAGAAATGGTACGGCAATTTGTAGGGGGAGTTTACAAACCTTCCGTGGTTAGGGCTGGGAAAACAAGGCCATGTGACATGTGGTGTGACATTGCTATCAGCTATCTGGCCACCTACACCTACCATATTGCCGGTAATAAACCTGAGTAATAAGTGACATGGAGGAATTTTGGAATAGGGATGGTAGTATGATTGAGGGTTATTGGGGAATATGGAATCTTGTGTAAGCGGTGAGGAGGGTGGCAACCTTAGGCCCTGCCTGGGAAGAGTCAATTTAGAAGTGGGCCGAGACTAGAGGTTTCTAAACAAATAAATAATTTAAATAAGCGCTTCCAAACACCGGCAAATCACTTATGTGTCTTCAACCCATTCCAAGACATTCCTTGACTCTCAAACGAGGTTTTCGGTCTGGAGGGTTAGGGAGCTGGGGTGATGTGCAAGAAGGGTCGGTTGCCCGGATAGTTAATGGAAATTGGAGACAGGGGCGGTGGGCGCAGTGGGCAGACGACGAGTAGAAATCTAGTAAAGTATGCACTCGTAATAGAAAGGTGTTTGTGGGCCTGTCCGGGGGTGCCGGTGTCATTGGGTACCAGTGCTGGCCAAACCATCCAACATGCAGGCGAGTCATATCGGAAACCTTGCACAGTACTCGTGTACCTCTGAATTAGCTTTAGACACGAAGCGGGTTTTTGGTGTTTGGGCACAATTGCCTCCATGCAGAATGCGGCTTGGCAGAAAAACAGATCAGCAGATGCAGTAACATTCGACCTTGTTACTCGTAATTGAATGGCGATTGTGAACGCAGCCGCTATTGCATGATACCAAAATCGGGGCAAAGGAGCTGAATTTTAGCAGCATACAATGGCAGTTATGTTCGCAATTTTCGCTCAATTGTGTGTTTCTGGTTGATGCAAGTACGGTATGAAGGGAAGGGGTGTGTCTGGCGAAGTCCACACAAAGTCGAGGAGAATAAGGTACTCCACGGCGAGTCGGAGCACACGGTGACAGGAAGCAACTGTTTACCAACGCACTAGTAGAGAGCATAAACCGGTTTTCCGAATACCACTCTAGTCTATAACTTATGTTTGTTTCGTGTCGCCGTGGGATACGTTGAAAAAATAATAATAAAAAAACCTGGCTAAGTCTTGGCTGTCGGCCACAAAGAAATTCTGTGAGCCATGTTAGCTACACTTTTTCCCCCCTCAGAACAGCCCTTTCCAAATACCCCCGCCGCAAGAGGTATTCTGATATCCCTTCGTTTGTAAAAGGGACAAATTTATCCTTTTTGCTGATGAATACGACCTCTAATATTTTCTTTCCTATCCAACATAAGCCTACTCGCAGTAGTTGGGAGGGCGTTTCTTATTGTGCCTTAGCAAAAGTACCCTAACATCTCGATATAATTCACACTCATTTGTCAACACCTAGATCAAATGTCTAAAATTATAACCGAGGAATATTTAAAAATAAAATAAATCTATAATTCTAATTAATACCTTTTGTATTATCTATCTACTTGATTGAGATTTTTTGTGGTGATGGAGGTATGGTGTGTTTGGGGTGGGTGGTGGGTTGCGATACCCGAGTACTGTATGGTGGAACTTTGCAGCGCCAAATGTTCGGTTACTTTTCCTAAGGCACAATACAAAGACTCTTGCCTCTGAACTACTTGGGAGTTTATTAGGGAGGTTCTGCTAAGACGGTCGTAATACGAGCTGTTCTTATTTTTGTGGCGAATTACGTAGGTTGCAGCACTGCCAAAACACAGAAGTTCTGCTAAGAACAGTACAAAATTTGGTGTGGATTGAAAAAATTTCGCTTAGTGTTGGCGCGAACTTCCACAATTTTTTGGTAAACAACAGGATAAATACAACTCTTTTACCGCTGTCTTATTTAAGAACTGTTCTTAAGACTTTACTAAAGTTAAGCCACAGGGTACTATTGATCATTGGGAAAGGTTAGCGCGGTTGCTATGGTGATAAGAACAGTTCATATTACGACCGTCTTAGCGGAACCTCCCTATTCAAGTTGTACCTGCAAGAAGAGGGGTTGTAACTTATGTCGGAGGACTCCAGGCGGTTCAATATTGTTGCAAACTGGACTCGCGGGAGGAACAACAAGCTGATGTAGGAAATACCTGTAATTTAAAGAAAAAAGTACTGTCAGGCTGGGGGTTTCTCGTTCTGCAGGAGGGCCCAGTTTGGAATCTTGTATTGTGACTTTCCCCGTTTTGGTTGTGAAAGATGAAAAATCCTCACCCGAATAAATAGGTTCGATCGGTTTAGTTCGCAACCCAACCAAGGACAGTTGCTTGGGAACAGCAATGCCAACGAGGCGCTCTATCAATTACCTCACGAAATAAGGGAATGTGGAGACCAAACATGTCAGAATACCCAATTTGCGGTGACATGGATTTCGCGGTTGAACCCCTAAACAAAATCGCTCTCTTAAAATATCACATCTCCCATCCCAGTTTTGAGGATTGGGAGGGGTGGAGGGGCAGGCTCCATATCACAAACACTTCCGACGAGTGGTTGTATCATGGACTGCTGTGCCTTATGCTTGCGCACCATAGCACAGCGTAACACCACATTTTACAATAATCTGTGGGGCGGAGTCAGGTGGCTGTAACGCATTAAAACCTTGAATGTGACTACATTTCCTTACTGTGAAGACGGTTGGACAGTTATCTCAAAATCAACTACTCGAGTACTGGAGTAGACAACCCGCTCTTCTTCAGCTTCGCCCCCGATAAAGTCTCGTCAACTCCCCATCTCATGCTACATCACTTCCCTACCCTTTATACACACAACCTAAATTTTGGATAGGGCACTCTGGCCCATACCATAAACATGCAGGCAGGAACATCCAACAATCATACACACAGCAATAATACTGTTTTCAACATCGTGTCTAGAGACGATGACGCTGACGCACGCGTTATGGAGTGGCTCTCTCCACTGGAGCCAGAAAATAGACATCGTGGTGTGCCCATCGACCGATTCGACGGTATTGGCGATTGGCTTTTGGAAACTAGCGAGTTTCGGGAGTGGATGTGGGGTGAGGGTGGAGCTGAGAAGGCTGTCTTGTTTTGCTCCGGGAATCCTGGAGTGGGAAAGACGTATCTGAGGTAAGTGACGGGATTCTTTAGAAGAAGGGAATACGGCTGACGGCCAGAAATACTAGTTCGCTAGTAATCGATAGACTTCGCGATCAGATAGAGAGTGCCGCCGTTGCATGCTGGTACTGCGACTTCCTTGCTCAGCAAGAGCAGACGGCTGTAAACGTAATGGGGGCGATTTTTAAGCAACTAGTACGCGGAAGGGAGATCCCGTATGATATACGGGAGGGGTATCGGAAAGGGAGAAGGCCGCGACTTCGAGATCTAATACGAATACTGAGGCTTGTTATTTCTTGGTTACCTAATGTTTTCATCTGTATCGATGGGCTGGACGAATGCCCACGGAGGGATCTTTTTGAGCTGCTTGAGTCGCTGAGAGATATTGTTCAGGAGTCTCCCCAAGTGAGAATATTCCTCACCGGGAGGCCTTATGTCAAGGGAGACATCCAAAGATATTTTACAAAGGTGGTTGTGATACCAATCCACCCTAACCCGGATGATATTATGCGTTACCTGCGGATGAGGTTAAGGATGGATGACGAGCCGGAGGCGATGGACAATGATTTAGAAGCGGATATTGTTGAAGTTATTATGGACAAGCTTTCAGATATGTGCGTAGGAACATCGGTCCTTACTACCTTATTAGTGATGTATACTTACAGAAAAATTACATGTAGATTCCTTCTTGTTTCGCTAAATATCGAGGCAATTCTAGGCGAAGTGACAATTGGTCAGAGAAGGAAGAAACTGAAAGAGATGGCGCGAGGCAATGGGTTGAGTGATGCCTACACGACAACCCTGAGCCGGCTAAAGGCACAAAAGAAAAATAGGGCGGAGCTCGGGCTGAAAGTTTTGATGTGGGTGTTGCATTCGGAAAGGCCACTACGAGCCGAGGAGCTCGGCCATGCCCTGGGAGTGGAGATAGGATCCCAGGATCTTGATCCCGCTTATGTTCCTGCGCTACAGACACTCCTATCATCTTGTCTGGGTCTCGTCACCCTCGAGGCGTCTTCGTCCACACTCCGACTAGTGCATTACACCTTGCACGATCATCTCTTAAGCGATCCCACCCTATTCCATAGTCCGCACTCAACAATTGCCGAGGTTTGCTTGACATATCTCAATTCTAGAACCGCCACAGACCTCTCACCGATTCTTCGCTCGGCCCCTTCAACAATGCCCCTCCTAGAATATGCTTCTTTTTACTGGGGGGAGCACACAAGAAGGGGGATGACGCAAAATGTCAAAGCACTCGCACTCAGGCTTCTCGATAGGTTCGAGGAGCATATATCTGCTCAGCTTCTGTTATTGCGCTATAGTTGTGATATATATCTGGGCCCACACAGCATGGAAGGAGGACCTAGGGGGTTTACCGGACTGCACTGGGTAGTATTTCTGGGAATTGTGGAGTTAGTTGCTCCTATGCTAGAGATGGAGAAATGGGACGTTAATGTAGCCAACTACATCGGCAGTACTGCTCTCACGTTGGCAGCACAAAGAGGTCAAGAGGGGATCGTAAAAGTGCTTTTGGAGCGAAAGGAAGTCAATCCCAACCAGGGAGATACCAAACATGGCAGGACGCCACTCTGGCTAGCGGCACGAAACGGGCATCAGGGGGTAGTAAAGATGCTTTTGGACAGAGACGACGTCAATCTCAACCAGGTAGACACCGAATATGGCGCAACGCCACTCTCATGCGCTGTGGGACACGGACATGAGGGAGTAGTAAAGATGCTTTTGGAACGGGTCGATGTCCACCCCGCTAGGCCAATCCCTACGATCGATTGCTCCCTTAGCGAGACGTGGCGGAGCCCCGAGGATCCTATGAGAATGGACTAATGTTAGTACCGATAGAACCAATCACAGTGGCTAGGTACCCCTCCCGTCTCCCATTGGGAGAAGCGACAAGGGTGTGGTGGAGATGCAATTCAGGCCTCAAGATCTAAATACCGACATAACCTGCTTGAATGGCTAACCATGACTCCCTCCGGTGGACTCTGATTAGTGGGTAGCAGCATTGGGTCCCGCGGGCCACATCACAATGGTAGTGGTATTTTTCTAGTTTCCTTTAGCTGTTTGCTATATATCTATTTTTATTTTTCTTCGCCTTTTTCATGCATTGAAATTCTTATGAGATGCTGTTCTATCATGATGCTCCCCCTCTTCATTCCTATTTCCCTGTTCATCAGTACTCGTCTCGCGTTTTTCCATGGGTAATGGCATACAGTATAGTGTGGCAGCCTGTCACAAGCAATTTAGCAGTAATATATAGTGGGGTTATCGCCCATCACACTTATAATAAATATAGAACCACAATGCCGTCCAATCTGCTCCCCTACTCCACACTCCACTTCGCCTAGCATGCAACTCAAACTCTCGGCACTCGTGTAGTATTCTCGATCAAGATTTGATCTTCCGCCAATAGAGCATTCCACTTTTGAATAAAATAGATAGAATAAGGATCAGGATGATTGATGGCATGTACAAAGTCTAACATGCCCTCCGAGGAAACGAAATGGAAATGTAGGAAATGGCAAACGGGCCGCTAAAACCAGAAGAGACGATCTCTATCCACCCGGATACCTACAGAAGCAAATAACAAGCATATAATAGAATAAAGCGATAGCTGTGACAATCCATAATGTGCCTTCTAGAGCTAGTATATACAAGTTCTGATTTACCCAACACCTCTGTTAGGGAACGAGGACGTTGAATAAGAGGTGATGTTGGGGGAAGGGCGTGTCGCCCTATATTAACCCAGCAACCGAAGGCCGAACTGGGCGGCGCGTCTATTGAGAAGCTTCAGTGCAAGTTCTTTCACGTTTTCCGTCATCCCCCTTCGTGCGTGCTTCCCCCAATAACAAGAAGCATATTCTTGAAGGGGCATTGCTGGAGGAGCCGACTCCGGAGTGACCGAAGGATCCCAGAGGCATCTGAAATTGAGGTATGTTAAACAAACCTCTGCAATCGATGAGTGGGGGCCATGGAATAGGGTGGGATCGCTTAAGAGATGTTCCTGCAGCGTACCGTGCACAAGGAGAACAGTAGACGAAGACTCCTCGACCGCGACAAGACCTAGACAACATGCTAAGAGTGTCCGTAATGTAGGGACGTCTTTAAGATCCAGATCTAGAGACCCTATCTCTACTCCTAGGGCATGACATAGCTCCGCGGCCCGTAACGGCCGTTCCGAATACAACACCCACATCAGAACCGCCATTCCGACCCTTGGTCTATCTCCCTTCTGTGCCTTAAGTCGTGCTAGAGTTGTCGTGTAGTCATAGCTTAGCCCCTCCCCGCGCGCCACCTCTTTAAGCTTCTTTCTTCTCTGACCAACCGTCACTTCTTCCAAGATAGCGTCAGTGTTTAGAGCGACGAGGAGGAATCTGCACACAATTATTGGTAAGTATACATCATCGGTAAGATGGAGGTCCTAAATATTCCTACGCACGTATCAGATAAAGTTTCCGGGATAATTCTCATAATATCATCCCGCAGGTCATTATCCATTGCCTCTGGCTCGTCATCCCTGCCTAGCCTCTTTTGTAGGTATTTCCTAATATCCTCCCGTTTGGTCGTGATGGGCATCTCAAAGGCCTTGGGGAAATATCTCTGAATATTTTCCCTGATATGGGGCCTCCCGGTGAGGAATATTCTCGTCCCAGGGCACTCCCGAATGAGTTCTCGCAGCGAAACAAGAAGCTCTGGAAGATGCTTCGGAGGGCATTCGTCAAGGGCGTCAATACAGATGAAAACTTGTCGTAGCGACGCAAGAGCCATCCTCAACAATTTCATCAGATCCGGAAGTCGTAACCCTCTGCCTCCCATGTCCGCTTCCCCCCTTCGAAACCCCCTGCGTAGATACTCCGCAATGTCACCGCCTCGTACAAGCTGCTTCAGAATGGCTCCCATAATGTGGGTGATTGTCTGCTCTTGAGCAAGAAAGTCGCAGTATAAGCTCGCAACGGCGACAACTCCCTCCCTTGCCTGATCGCGCAGGCTGTCGATCACCAGGGAACTAGTATTTCAGAAAATTAGCGATATTCGCTTCTCTCAGGGTACCCGGCCTCTACCTCAGATATGTCTTCCCCACACCTGGATTCCCGGAGCAAAACAAGACGGCCCTATCGGATCCACCTTCCCCATTTCCCCACTCCCGAAATCCCCTTGTCTCCAAGAGCCAATCCCCGACACCATCGAATCTGTCGGCGCTCACTCTGTGATGTCTGTTTTCTGGGTCTAGTGGAGAGAGCCAGTGCAAAATCCGGACATCCTCGTTGGTCCTATCGTACCTAATAGTTGTGTTGAAGGAGTTGATATTGTTACTGAATACCAACGACATAGTGCTCTGTCAAAAATATTTGCTGAACGTACTGTAGATATAGCACGGCAACTTGTAAGGGTATCAGGGGAGTTTATAAACTTTCTGTGATCAAGGCTGACGAAAGCGGGGCGATGTGACATTTTGTGTGACATAGCTATCAGCGATCTAAACACCTCCACCTAGATAGCCTCCGGTAGAAAAAATCGGGAGACGGGTGTCGGGTTTTCGGGATTTTGATTTCAGTGTTCGGTGTGCTCGAGCCAATTGAGCAACCGTGTTTCTGAAATTTAATTTCCACATTTCCAGATATTTTCGACCGGAGGCCGTACGGCGTATCTCGTGCGCACGGGAAATGAGGGAACCTCAAAGTAGGAGTGGTACAATCATACGGTAGAAGATTAGTTAGAGGAATGGAATCTTTTATAAACTGATTGGAGGGTGGTCCCAACCCCCAGTCTCGCTCATACAAGTAGAAGAGTAAATTTTGAAGTGGGCTGAGACTGCAGGTTTCTAAACAAATGAATGCTTCCGAACACTAGCAAGTCGCTTATGCTTTTCAACCCATTCCAAACTATTCCTGGAGCCTCAAAAGAGGTTCCATTGTCCGTTAACGGTACACATGCGATCCATGACAACACAATTCTGCTCACCACTCCACATTTTCAACACCACTTAAAGATATTCCTCTAGATTAAATACCAGCTCCTATCACGTATTCTACTATGTATTTAAATTTTAACTCCTTTTATTTTTATTTTTATTATAGTGGGGTTGGTGGGGGGGGGAGTGCTGTTGTTACGGCCGGAGTCTCCCCCGTTTGCCGATGTACTCGTACAGTACGGTTAACCTTGTTAAGGGACAATACGGTAGGGGAGGGTTAGGGAGTTGGGGTGATGTGGGATAAGGGTCAGTTACTCTAGTAGTTAATGCAAATTAGCGACAGAGGCGTAGGTGCAGTGGACTATAAATCCAGTATAATAAAGTATGCACTCGTAGGTGAAAGGTGTTGAAAGAATCACCGGCAATTTCTCCGCATACGGAGAGGTTTCCTGTGTTCCTTCCCTATCTTGTTAGTCTGTTATTATTAGTCTCATTTGTCAGTTGTTTTCAATCAAGAGGAGGAACGAACAGGTATAGATTCGCATATAAGGCCGGAGGCCATCGGATGTTAATGCGAGGGATGAATCGGAGTACTTAGCAGAAGGGAGACCGAAACTCCCCGGTGGCTGCCAAAGTCTGGAAGGTTCTCCGAGAGTGGAGAAGATTGGAAGCCCTCATGTATTGTCTATATAAACCATCAGTTCCGGTGTAGATAGAAAGTAAGAAAAAAACGCATCCGATCAAAAGAATATACTCGTTTCCTCCTCAGATTCTTCATCCTTCTTCATCTACCACGCTCCACTTTTCTCTATCTCCATCTCATAACAAAAAACGGTGTTTGTGAATGCTGTTGGGGAGGACAAGAGGGGAAATACAGGTGTTCTTAAGGTGTGAGCATAAGCCCGTCGAACTTTGTCCGATTCATCGAAATTATTGTGTGTGACCGCGTTTTTTTTTCTGCAGCTACTGGGCCAATCTAAGCTAATTTTTGGCTAAGGAAAAAAGTCTGTCGAACTCTCGCCGAGTGGTTAGAGGGAACCCCGTTCTATGAGTGGCCGAGAGGAAGCCGGGCCAACCAGAGGGGTTCGACAGACTTACCCTTGATACCCGGTTCATTGAATATGTTCTAAGAACAACTTTGTTGCCCTAACGTACCTATGCCAGGTAGCTAGCGGGCTGGCGTTCGACTAAAAAATACTTCTTCCCAGTCAGGACCCGGATTGACATCCCCTTGTTCCGAAAGCATCTTTACTACCACCTCACGGCCGTACTCAGTCGTCCAGAAGAGCTACTCAGTGCAGTATTAGGGTTGAAATTCTCTGGTTCCAACAGCACCTTTGCAACCCCCCCTTCCCCTCTTCGGGCTACCTGCTTGATGAATAAGAACTCTGTCAAGTGAGGGTCGCATGTGTAAAGAACTCGCGTGTTTAAGAAAAAACAAAAAACTATTCCATTTCGTCAAATTTTTCCTCCACCGATTTGAGCGAAGAGATGCCCTTATATAGAAATGTAGTAACATCGTTTTGAATCAAAAACCAAACTTTTAACCTACTCGGAGATCTTCCCACATCTGTCATACGCCTACAGAAGGAAATAAAAATAAGCATAAAACAAAATGAAAGAATCGCTATGACAATGAATAGCCTTTCAAAACTAGTATGTACAAATTCTGATTTACCCAATATTTCTGTTAGGTAGCAAAGACGTGGAATAGGAGATGTAATGTTGAGAGCAGAGCGCGCAACCCCGGATTAACCCAGAAGCCGAAGACCGAACTGCGTGGCGCGTCTATTGAGAAGCTTCAGTGCAAGTTCGTTCACGTTTTCCGTCATACCCCTTCTTGCGTGCTTCCCCCAATAACAAGAAGCATATTCTTGAAGGGGCATCCCTGGAGGAGCCGACTCAGGAGTTGGCGAAGGATCCCAGAGGCATCTGAAATTGAGGTATGTTAAGCAAACCACCGCAATCGCTGAGTGGGGATTATGGAATAGGGACTGATCGCTTAAGAGATGGTCCTGCAGGGTAAAGTGTACCAGCCGAACAGTAGATGAAGGCTCTTCGACCGTCACAAGACCCAAACAAGAGCCCAAGAGCGCCGGTAACGCAGGAACGTTTTCCGGATCAAGATCCGGGGACCCTATCTCTACTCCCAAGGCATGACAAAGCTCCTCGCCTCGCAACGGCCGTTCCGAATACAACACCCACATTAGGACCTTCAGTCCTAATACTGATTTATATCCCTTCTGCGCCTTCAGTCGTGATACAGTTGCAGTATAGGCGTCGCTCAGTCCATTTATACCTGCCATTTCTTCAAGTTTCTTTCTCCTCTGGCGAATTGTGACCTCTCCAAGAATAGCATCGATGTTAAGCGCCACCAGTAGGAATCTACACACAATCGTTGGCAAATATACATCAATGATGGTGTGGGGGTGCCGAATGCTCCTACTCACATATCAGATATCTTCTCCAGAAATACCCTCATAATATCCGCCCGCAGGCCATTGTCCATCGCCTCTGGCTCGACATCCATGTCTAACCTCATCTGTAGATAATTCCGGATATCCTCCGTTTTAGTCGTGATGGGTATCACAGAGGCCTTGGGGAAAAATCTCCGAATATGTTCCCTGATATGGGGCCTCCCGGTGAGGAGTATTCTCATCCCAGGAAACTCCCGAACAATAACTCTCAGCCAGCCAAGAAGCTCCGGCAGCTGCTTCGGAAGGCATTCGTCGAGGGCGTCAATACAGATGAAAACTTGTGGTATCGAAGCAATTGTGGTCCTCAGCATTTTTAACAGATCCATAGGTAGCAGTCTTCTTCCACCAAGCTCCATCTTCCCCACTCGAAACGCCTTACGTACATGTGCCGGGATGCCTCCCCTGCGTACTAGCTCTTTCGAAATAGCTCCCATCATATTGATCGTTGTCTGCTCCTGCTGAAGGAGGAAGTCACAATATAAGCCGGCAACGGCGATATCTCCTTCCCTGGCCTGATCGTACAGACTGTCAATCACCAGGGAACTAGTATGTCTCGCTGTCAGTGATATTCGATTCACTCAGAGAATCCAGCCACTACCTCAGATATGTCTTGCCCACTCCCGGGTTCCCGTAGCAAAACAAGACGGCCTTATCGGCTCCACCCTCACTGTTTCTCCACTCCCGAAAATCGCTTGTTTCCAAAAGCCAACTCCCGATACCATCGAATCGATTGCTGCGCACGCCATGATGTCTGCTTTCTGGCTCTAATGGAGAGAGCCACCGCAATATCTGTTCATCCTCGCCGGATTCAGAGATGGTCTTGTTGTAACTATTGCTTACGTTTCCGACGTTGAAATTCATGTATGTATGCGGAGTCTGGGCCATGGTATCCTGTTCCAGCTTTTGGTTGAAGGCATAAATGGGACAGCAATCTGTAGGGGTATAGGTGGAGTTTATAAATTTTCAGTGATAAGGGCTGGGAAAGCAGGGCCATGTGGCATGGGGTGCAACATTGCTATCAGCTATCCAACCACCCCCACCTATTGCAGGGAATAGACCTGAGCAATATGAGACTTGGAAGAATTTCGAAGTAGGGATGGTAGTATGATTGAGGTCTAGTGGGGAATATGGAATATTGTGCAGGGAGCGGGGAGGGTGACAACCTCAAGGCCCGCCCAGAAAAGAGGCAATTTAGAAGCGGGCCGAGGCTACAGGGTTCTAACCAAATAAATAACTTAAATAAGCGTTTCCAAACATCGGCAAGTCACTTATGCCTTTCAACTGGAGTCTCAAACGAGGTTTTGCTGTACGGGAGGGTTAGGGAGCTTGGGTGGCGCGGGATTAGATTACTCGAGTACCGTAGTTGATGTGAATTGGCGATAGAGGCGATGGGCCCAGTGGGGAGACTAGAAATCCAGTAAAATATGCACTCGTAATTGAAAGACATTTGTGAACCTGTCCAGGAGGATAGGGCGGAATACCAGCGTCCTTGAATACGTGTACTCGCGGTGTCGAAGCATTTTTAAAAAAGACTGCTATTGCATACAGCCGAAATCCTAGCAAAAAGGCCAAATTTTAGTAGCACGCAATAGCAGTCTTTTCCAAAAACGCTTCGACGCCGCGAGTACTCGAGTACTCGAGTATCGGTTTCAACCCCGTCCCACATGCAGGCCAGCCATGCTGCATCTAAAATCTTGGAGATAAGCTTGCCAGTTTTTCGGTCTGTCTGCATTCAAATCGCGGCTTGCAAGAAAATCGGATCCTGAGGATGCAGTACGATCGAGGAACCCTCAAATATACGCCCAGTCCAAATACACAGTCCTGACCGATTGGATCGTGGGCCGGGATTACTAGGGTCCGACCAATCAGCAGCGAAATGTGTACTTGGGCGGGGAGGACATTTGAGCGTTCCACTATTGTAGGGGAGGGTCTAGCGGAGCTCACAGAAAGCCAGAAGAGAATAGTTGTAAACATCTGCGAAAATAAATAAAAGCATGCGAAATGTTGGTTGCCACCGATAGAGAAATTGTTTGAGACACATTGGCCAGACTTTTCCCCAGACTGCCCTATTCACAAATCGTCGCCGAAAGAGGCATACTCTGGTCAGTGGACGAAGTTAACCGAGACCAACAATCAATTGGAACGCAGCCCCCCCCCACCACCGCGCAGTTCCAAAACCACCTGAAGAAATTTCCCTAGATCAATTTCTATTACGTATTCTAGTATGTGTTTTACATTTTTAATTAGAATTTTTTTTTTTTGGTTTCCATGATAGCAGGGGGTGACGTGTTGTCATTGCCGAAGTTTTTCCTGTTCCTAGGGCGCGGTTAATTTCGCCCAGGTACGATCACAATCCCTTCGTTCGTAGGAGAGACAAATTTATCCTTTATCTTGACGAATACGGTACAACCTCTCATCCCTTAATCTGTGTGCAGATTTCGCAGCTTTTTAGCGTGGTTAATGGCATAGGTTAGCCTCAGATCTTTACCCAAGCTGGTATGATCAACGAGCTCTTGCTGTGACCTGACCAGTAGAAAA
>Ga0307510_10003925_pt1 | contig 17432 bp, 7 predicted proteins | sample 12_EM_MG_FD_207224 | JGI IMG/M metagenome (GOLD analysis project Ga0307510, IMG submission 207224) | Populus trichocarpa ectomycorrhiza microbial communities from riparian zone in the Pacific Northwest, United States - 12_EM | ecosystem: Host-associated > Plants > Roots > Unclassified | place...
GTGTTTTATGTAAAGAAAGGAAAGTGTTTTCCTTTTGTTATCAAAAGGAAAACACTTTCCTGTGATGAAAGTTACTTTTTTTCTTTTGACCGGAATTAACTTTTCTTTGACTAACTTTCTCTATGGTATCAAATATGGAAAAATGAGGAAATTTGTTTCCAGAAATTTGTTTTTCTAGAAACAAACAAGGCATTAAGCTATTTGACGACGTAGCTAATCTGGAATAATATTGGGATTTGACAACTTACGCAGCCAAAACTCAACTGAGCATAGCTCCCCAATCTGGTCTCTTAAAATGAGATGAGAAACTAGAATGGTAGACCAAGAAAATGTTGTATTTGTTTAAGTTTGTTATTGAGAAACTGGATTTTTTGAGGAAAGTCTTAAAATCAATGTTCATGGCACAGTAGATCTTGCCTGCATCAAATGTGTATATGGTTTGTGTTTGTAGGGATCCTCCATCTTTGTAAAATTTAGTATGAAGGGAAAAACTTAATTGTTAATCTGTTATTTTGATATTGTAGATCATATCACTCGGTCGAGTTGAGTTTAAAAATTTATATATTTTTTATTTTATAATTATAATAAAAAATGTTTTTTTCAATAAAAGTATATTAAAATAATATTTTTTATTTTTTAAAATTTATTTTTGATATTATTATATTAAAATAATATAAAAAAATTAAAAAATTAATTTAAAATAAAAAAAATTAAATAAGTTCGGTAAAAACAAACATTGCTTTACTCTCAATGCAGTCCTCATACTTCTTAAAATCATGATGCTATAAATCCCAAGCATAGAAACCTCCATCATTCATGACTGCAAGAGCAACAAAAAAAAAAAAAAAAAACCCATCAATTTCAAAAACCTAATTCTTCTTTTCTGGAAAAAATTGCAGAGGAAAAGCAACAATGTTTGGTAGAAATTAAAAACCCAACCTCTAAAAACGACCCCAACTGAAAGGTCTCCTTCTCTTTCTCCCACCGCCCTGCCTGCAAGAACAACCCAAAACCCATCAATCCTTCCTCCACCATTTCAAAGAACGAACCACCAGCATCGGAGCCCCACACACCATTCTCTGTTGAAGCCATCTTCCCAAAACAGCCACCCAAAACAACACATTACCCATCGATTACCATTTCGCCTTCAAATCAGTGACCGAACTCTAGACCAGAAGTCATCTATGTTAGCAGCTGAAGTGTGAGCATCACGAGTTCATAGCTGGACCACCTGCCAACAATTGTAACAGCGCTCCTAAACGCAGTCAGAATCGGAATCGGATCTTGCTGAGTTTATTTGGACGGAATCCCAAAGGTAAAATCTTTTTTGTTTTCTCATTTGCATATTGAAATATTGCTTCTGGGAATGTTTAGTTTGATTGTTGGTGCAAGCGGAGCTTGCTGTGATACCTTAGTGTGTTAATTGCTTGAGGATGGGATAGGGAATATAATAATCTGATTGTTGACTCTGTGCGTGTGCCTTTGATGTGAAGATAGGAAAATCAGTTCATGTTTAAAAAAAAGAAGAAAGAAAACAAGTTCAGGATCTGCTATTTAACCACATGGATTTGAAAATGGTTAATAGGATATATCACATAATAAACCTAATGGATCTTTATAATTTGAGTTGTATGACAATGTTTATTTAATTATCTTCCATTTAGTTTTTGGTTTGAATGTATGTCCTTATATTCTGGCGTGCTTGCTTGTGGGTGAAATCATGCTTGTTTGTTTGTTTAAAGTGAGTTATGGGGTTGCTGCAGTTTTCTTTGATTTGGCAAAAACCTGTTTGAAATGCTTTTAGGATAACAAAAATGCGTTTTATTTTTCTTGTGCACCTTGATTAGGTTGACCGTTGAGTTTTCATTTAATATTTACATAATTTGGTTTTAAAAACTTTTGAAAAGTGATTGCCATTTCCCTTCTCTTGCTTTACTTGAACTTGATTGAAAAATTGTCTTTGGGTCTTCCGAAGCATAAAACATTGGCCGCCATTTGGTTTTGGATCAAAACCCTGTGTTGATGCATTCTTGGGGTTCTAAAAGATTGTTAATTTGGATTTAAAAGTTGGTTTAATTTTCAATTGCACCGTATTTATTTTCCCTTAAGTTCCACCTTATTAACATAATTTTTCCTTGGATTTGGTGTGAGTTGGCTTGCTTGGAGGGTGCTTTCATATGGCCCTAGACTCGGAGGACTGTTTTGAATATGTATTTTAAATTTGTAGGCTTATTTAATATGGGCTGTAGTATTTAGAAGTTCAGGACTTAGTTTAGTGTTTTTGATAATTGTAGGGACTGTATTTGTATTTTTTTCTATTTAAGTTTCCCTTGTAGACGTGGAGCAATAGCATTAATGTGCCTTGGACGCCACTTATTATTTTATTTATTCGTTGGGTTTATAATATCTTGTTGGCTTGAGGCCCATTGAGTGATTATGGAGTGTGATGGCAATGGGCTTGGACCAAGGGTCCTATTGTTTAAATTGCAATTTTATTTTGGCAGAGAGGCCCTAGGAATAATTTGTTTATTTCTGTTTTCGTTGGTTGGACACAGATAATTGATGGAAGGCTTGGTGCACTATCGAATCAACCCCATTCATGCTACTCGTAGACAATATCACTCTTGTCTTGTACCAGCATTTTCCCTTCTTTTGTCAAAGAATTTCACCAAAACTCCAGTTTTGTTTATGAAAGGTCATCGATCATTCAATTCTGTTGTTGCTTCTGTTCAGCCTTTGGACGCCTCTGGTTTAGGCCACTTTGACAATACCCTGCCATCCAAAGGTTGTAATTACTACTTTTTTGTTATTTGATGAAACGGTTTGTTTATTTAATTAGTTGAGTTTAATATTGACTGAGTTGATGCCTTATACACGTTAATGGAGGTGTAGGAGTATTATTCACAGAATGAAGAAACTCTAGTGAATTTAGTTATGAATGAAACTAGTATTTAAGGATTGGTGAGGGCATTCATTGACTCTTTTAATTCTAAAGCATTGCCATCATGTTGCTGTAATTGTTGGGTTTTTTCTTTTTTGACAGTCATTCTTCAACTTTGGAGAAGTGCTGATGCTGTGTGCTTTGATGTGGATAGCACGGTGTGCCTGGATGAGGGCATTGATGAACTTGCAGAGTTTTGTGGAGCTGGAAAGGCTGTTGCAGATTGGACTGCAAGGTTGATTTCCGTTGTCATTTGTTAAAACTAGAATTGTTGATAAGATCTGATTTGAAAATTGGATTTATCTAGAGCAATGGGTGGTTCTGTTCCCTTTGAGGAGGCCTTGGCTGCTAGATTATCTCTGTTCAAACCTTCCTTACCACAAGTTCAAGAATTTCTTGAAACGAGGCCCCCAAAGTATGTTAAATACTTGATTCTTAGTAACTTTTTTTTTTGCTCTTTGGGTGTTTCAAGAATTTGCACAATTCTATAAGAACAGCAGTTTGCTTATCATTTCATTGGATGGAAAAATTGGTAGTGCCATGTGTAGTTTTTCTATTTCTGTTGTCACAAAATGCTAAACTTTTAGGAAGGTTCCAAAAACACAATAAATGCATTCCAAATTCCACGCTTATGTGTCATGTTTGTTCCTCTGTAGGGCATAGTTTCTTATATATCAGTTAGTTCTTATATCATGTAGCATGTTTGTTACTTTTAAACTCAGCTTGACTAGTTTCAATGAAGTTTTAATACCACGCTATGGTGATTCATTTTCCTCAGTTCTATATGCTTATATTTAATAAAAGCAATTTTTCTTGTATCTCAAGTCATAAAATTGAAAACCAAAATACTTCCATTTGCTCAATTTTATAAGAACAGCAGTTTTCTTATCGTTTCATTGGAAGGAAAAATTGGTAGCGCCATGTGTAGTTTTTCTACTTTTGTTGTCACCAAATGCCAAATTCCACGCTTATGTAGCATGTTTGTTCCTTTGTAGGGCATAGTTTCTTATTTATCAGTTAGTTCTTATATCATGTAGCATGTTTGTTACTTTTAAACCCAGCTCGACTCGTTTCAATGAAGTTTTAATACCACACTTTGGCTATTTGATTCATTTTCCTCAATTCTATATGCTATTATATTTAATCAAGCAATTTTTCTTGTATCTCTAGTCATAAAATTGAAAACCAAAATTCTTCCATTTGATCATAACTTTGTTTGAATGTTTGTTGAGGATCATGAGAAGTACGATAGTTTCATTGCACTTGACCAAAACTAGTGTTTTGCATTCATGTCTTTAAGTATTTTTGTCAATTGAAAGACAATGCTTAATTGTTTGCATGAAGGTTTATGATCTCATGCCCCACCTTATGATATTCAATATTTTCCTTTATGAAATCTTTTTATACTTATCAGAAAACTAGTATCAGCCAAATCATTTTCATATGACGCTTAATTGGATCCAGTTAATCTTATCCATGAAGACTGTATATAACTTGTTTCATTGTCAAATAATCTAGCTATCTTATCTTTTATTCTGTAAATCATCTTAAAATGCTTGTTTTACCCACTGAGACCAGATTTGTACTTTTATCACTAATGTTTTGCAACAAAAGTATCTACTTTGCCCCTTTGTTTCAACTGCCACCCCATAACTTTTTTTGACTTGGCAAATTTAATTAAATCAAAGACTCTTAACTGTTTCTGATTTTTATTCTCTAGGATTTCCCCTGGCATAAATGAGTTAGTCAAGAAGCTGAAGGCTAAGAACACAAATGTTTATCTGATCTCCGGGGGCTTTCGTCAAATGATCAATGTATGCTACTGTATTACAGAATTTTGTCTTTGCATTAACGCCTTTTTTTTTTTGGTTTTCCCTGGGATTCATCATATTGAAATCTTTTAGCTATAATTCATAAACTTGGAATAGCTTGGAGTAACTTGATGATATTACAATGACCATACAGAACCATTGCACATGGTGTCTTGCCAAAACAACTCTGTGGTATCATTTTAGCCATATATTTCTAAGCTTTATTAGATACAAGAGGTGTACCATCAACAGCAATGTTTCATGAATTGCCTGTGAGGCATATTGCATGCCCAGATATGTTCTGAAAGGAAATTATTTACATTAATAAACACAGGTTTTTTATGGAAGAAGCTTCATGAATTTGTGCTACAAGATTTGGTGATGTTCTAAAAGCAATATGTAATCATTGATCAGTATACTAATAATTTATCCTTTATTTTCTGACTGTAATGTTTCCTCCTTCAAATACACAAAATCCTATAATCTTATGCCAAAAATTCAGATAGTTCATATTGTATTTTACTGAATTTATATCTGAAAAAAAAAAATCCTCTGTGTAGCCTGTTGCATCAATCCTTGGTATTCCACCCGAAAACATATTTGCAAACCAGCTACTCTTTGGAAGTTCTGGGGAGTTTGTAGGGTTTGATGTGAATGAGCCTACTTCCAGGAGTGGAGGAAAAGCAACGGCAGTTCAGAAAATAAGGAAGGTCAGTCCTGTAGCTTTCCACCTCATGTTGTTTTCTGACAATACATGCAAAGCTGATTATATTGGTTCATCAGGTCCGTGGATACAAGGCTCTGGTTATGATTGGGGATGGTGCAACAGATCTTGAGGTACGTAAATTCAATGAAACTTCCAAATTGTGAAGCAAATCAGATGCTGCTGTTTTGAGTCCATATTCAGCACATAAATTACAAGAAAATTGTGCCGTGCTCAACCTGCCTTTATTAACCATTAATTCTGAGTTAATAGATTAGTTTGCATGAATGCTTTGCTAATGTAGCCAAACTGGGATTTTTGGTTGTCTAGGTGAGTTTTTTTTCATATAGTGTTTCCATAGGGTCGGTATCCTCTCATGCTCTATAGGACATGATATGGTTAATTTAGTAGCTAATATTTACTAAATAAATGAAAAATTAGCTAGTGTGTAACCATGTATTGATACTTGCTTTTAATGTATTCTTTTAGTTTTTGTAATTGAAAATCTAAGAACTGAAACAAAGATTAAGACAAATCTTAATAAAAAAAAATAAAGACTCTTGTATTGGGAAATCAGTCACATACGAGGGACCTAGGGTTCTTTCCTTTTAATGTCCATGCTGAAATTCACGCTTTACCGCCATGATTTGAAGTTTATTCTTGAGAAAGCAGAAATCAATGCCAACATAAAAGCGTTGGCCCAATAAACAATACATGTTTCTTACATTTCCCCATCTATGTGAATCTTAAAAATTATTTCATAAACTCAATTTGGATAAGTGCCAAAAGATCTTAAAAGCCTGTTTCAATTTGTCTTTCCTTTTTTGATTTTAAATTAAAGAAAAATTAGAAGTGTATATTAAAGGTAAGTGTAATAAATAAAATAGCATAATTTAAAGTTCATTATTTTGTAAGCAAGAACTTTATAACACCGTAGCCTATCATTGATTTTTAAAGGCTTGGATTGAAAGAGTGATATATTTAGTTATTGAAAAATCTCAATCTGTTTTGATCCAACTTAAGATTATTTATTTATTTCTATATAGGCTCGTAAACCAGGAGGCGCTGACTTGTTTATTTGCTATGCGGGTGTTCAACTTCGAGAGGCTGTTGCTGTGAAAGCTGATTGGCTGGTTTTCAATTTTGCAGATCTGATCAATTCCTTGGAATAGCTTGTAATATTCCAAGTTCATTTTATACTTTCCCTTGGTATTCTATTTTCCTACGCAATTGCCTCTGTTTGACAAGTGTTTTTTTTTTTTTTTTGGAAATCACTTGTGATTTGAGCAAATACAGGAAATTCACTGTTCATATGAGAGCATCAATCAAGAAGAATCAGCATTTGGTTTCTTTCTCATGCTCCTATTATATAGATTAAGCCTCTGTTGACCAATCAAAAGTATTTCCCCATGGAACTGTGATGGGATGCAAATGGGAGAGTTCAGTGTTAATTTTTTCTTCTTTGTCGATCACTATTTTGTACATCATGATGCTACATATCTGGAACTGATGGTGTGGTTTTTTTGCGATTATACGTGTGTTTGTGGAATGCTAAATTGTACACGCAACTTGATTCTGGAAATACCACCTGCCCATTGATATTTTGCGATTATCTTTGTGGAATAGCAAAATCTTGGAGTGTTTTATACACGCAGCCTCATTCTGGAAATATCACTCGCTCATGACCCTCTCTGCGAAGGCTATGCCTTGCTGGAATCAGATTAGGAGGGTGTATTTTCTGTGGACCTCGTAACCTGGCCTTTCTTCAGATGCAATATTGGAACTCCAATGATCAATCTCATGGCAACTGGGATTTTTGGATGTTTTGCAGGTAACACTTCTTTGCATGTGTATTATTAAAGTATTGAATAGTATTTCCTTTTCTAAACTGTGATGGATTATTTGAATTATTTATAAATGAACAAGTTTGAATAGTAATTAGAAAAAAAATAGAAAGTTTTTTTTTTATTATTATTATGGGTAAATTAGTTTGTTGATAAACTTAGTTACTTAAATTTGAATTATCTTTTAATATTTAATATTCCCTTCGTTCCAATTTTATTTGCTTCATCAGTTTCAAAAGGTCAACAGAAATTAATTTTGATTTTTTTCATTGATTCTAATGATTAAAAAGTTTCAAATTTAGTTTTTACTTTTCTTACCTGTTTTCGTTCAATTTTAATCTAATATAAATTAAAGAAAAGATTAGTGGAAAATGTGTTAAATTGACTTTTGAAAAGTCAAAAGAGTGTAAAATTGGGATTGACAGAGTAGTTAGTCGTGAGGATAAGAACTCTCTGTTTCTCCCCAACTTATCAATTCACCATGGATATATGTAGGCCTAGTTCGCCCAATTTTTAGCCTCATTTTTTTTGAAGTGGTAGGCTAGTTCAATCTTATCTATTCTTTCACTGGCTTGTTGATCAATAACAGGGTCCTAAGATCAGGGTCCCCATGTTATAAAATATTCTACAAGGCATTACACTGAATGATAGGTTATTGTCACTGGTAATAAGGTTGTCTGGCCATGTAATTGGCCTGTGGTTGCCTGGTATACTTATGGGGCGACTAATGTATCAGTGGTGACAATGCCTAGGTTTAAAATCAAGAAATGGGGATGCGTTACCTAATAATAAAGCAATGCTGGTAATAGCAAATGTTTCCTAGCCTCAACAAAATCAGAGTATGACATGTCCAACTATATGGGGCTATGGTTGTTGTAATGCTTGATGCTAGTATGTTAATATGACTAGTGTCCTGGTTATGGAAAAACTTGTTTATGGGACTGGTGTCCTGTTTAATGGGTAATCAGAGAAACTAGTTACCTTTGTTAATGGGACTGGTGTCTTGTTTAATGAGTAATCAGAGAAACTAGTGCCTTATAAATGAGTAATTCGAGAAACCAGTGAATTTGGTAATGAAACAAATACTCGAAATATTGATATGTCCTTAAATTGTGCTAATTGTATTGATTTGTAAGGTGAAGGGTAAAATAAACAATTAAATGTTAGTAATTAATGTAGTAAATATATAGAAGAGATAATAGTAAATAATCATGAGGTAAGAAATTGGGATAAGAAAACTAGGTGTGGGTCTTGAGGTCTAAGTATGTTAAGGAGCGAGAGCTTATTCCAATTTCTCAAGCTAAGAAAAGAGATTCAGCATTATGGAAGGGTATTTGCGAAGTGTGGCTTTTTGTCACCCGAGGTTAAATTGGGCTTTGGGATGTGGAAGTAAGGTGCTATTTTGGAGGGACTCCTGGTTGGAAGGATATGGCCCCTTGAATCAGCACACGATTCCTATTCAGGATATTCCTAAGAATTTGTTGAAGTGCTCGGTAGCTGATATGGTGGATGATGGAGGCCAATGGTAGTGAGAAACATTTGCTCATTTTCTCCCATTCCAGGTGGTTATGGTCTTGGCAGGTTACAATCCTCCTACTTCATGTATGGGGGGGTGACAAGGCTTATTAGAGGCATTTTGAAGGTGGACATTTCTCACTTAAATCAGCCTACCAGATTCAGAAAGGGAGTATAGATGCTCAACAACAATGTGACCCTTTATGGAACATCATCTGGCATTGGAAGGGATTAGAAAGACTGAAAATCTTCCCTTGGACAATAACTCATGGGGCCATTATGACAAATGAGGTTAGATGGAGAAGGAAAATCACTGTTAACCCCTGTTGTTGTCATTGTTTGACAGAGGTGGAAACAATCATCTATGTTCTCTGAGACTGCCCAAGAGCACCTTGGGTTTGGGATAGAATTGTTGAAGTTGGAGAAAGGGAGGCTTTCTACTCCGATATCTGGTACACCTGGTTAGTTAATAACTTAAGTAATCATCTGAAATCTAGGAGAAATGATTGGGGGTTTGAATTCGGGATTGTTTTGTGGTAGATTTGGAAGGAGAGAAACCAATGAATTTTTGGTTCTATAGTAAACTCTTTCCATAGTGTTCACGTAATCAGGAGACTAGTTGGTGATATCAATCAAACTATATTGGGATAATCTGGATACAGAATAAATATCAAGCATATGGTTTCTATAGGGTGGAGATACCCTCCAATAGATTGGGTGAAGATTAATGTGGATGGTTGTAGTAAGGGAACCCAGGGGTGGCTGGAACTGGTGCAGTCATTAGGGATGATATGGGATGGTGGATTATGGGTTTTGCTTTTAATATTAGAATCTGCAATTGCCAACGGCTTGAAGTTAGCTTAGTCCAAAGGATTTCAAAAATTTATTGACAAGAATTATAGTTTAATCATGAAGCCTATAGAGTTATTAGCAAAAGATTGGGAGGTGCATATGTTCCATGTCTATATAAAAGCAAATTCAGTAGCAGATTGGCTAGCTAATTATGGTTTAACCAGGAGTATTTTTTTATAGATCTTTTAGTTCCCTAAATGACCCTCTTGTGAGTCTTTTTTGGAATTTGTATTATGATCTGATTAGGTTAGCTTTACCTCGTTTAATTTAATTTAATTGGGCTTTCAACCCTGATTTTAACAAAAATAAATAGTAAAAATCATTGTATATAAAGTTGATTGTATTTGGTACTGATAATTTAGAGGGAACTTTACCGGATTTTTTTGTAGAATATATATATATATATATAAAATCTTGTACTTTCAATGATAATAAATTATGTATTCATGAAATGTTGTGTAAATAAATTGGGGTTGTTACATGGTGGAACTAGTTCTCGAGCTAGATATCATATCAATTTGATTGATAATCAGAACATATAACTTGATAAGATGGTTTAATAAAACCATAAAAATTGATTGAAAGGAAGAATTGGCTATCCAAAATAGAGCTAGTGGTGTCAATTGCATTAATGACCTAGGTATATGTGATTTGACTAATGGCCTTGTGAGGAACAATTAATATATGTGTTATCGGCTCATAGAAATAATAATAAAATGTTGGAAGAAGCCAAATTATCAATATAAAAATAAAAATATTTCAAGGATTTCAGTTATCCATGTCGAATGAGTTGTTTGAATCGTGCTTTAAAAGTTAAGGTTGTTATACAAAGTTGCTTGTGTGATGATGAATTGGAATTCATGACAAGTCTTATAATGGAAATGGCAGAACAAGATTTGGATAGGATTTTCATGAAAGTAGCTTAACCGAGATTTCATTAATCGGTAAGGTTTTTATTGGAAATCATAAGTTGGAGTAAAATCTCAGCCTTAAATCTTTGGAAAATGAGTCAAAATAGTGTGAAGGATAATAGCATATGTTATATGAAAAGAGAAATGAGACGATGAAACATAATAATGATAAGTATAGATTTTGAAATATCAAACTAAGCAATTAATCACACAAGAAGTCGAAATGATAAATTATGTGTTAAGAGAACATGTATTTTATTAGAATAAATTGAATGTTTGAAGAACCAAAAGGGCATAAATATGTTCCGAAATGAAATGTGATATAATTTAAATATATTATGAATTGAAACAATAATGTGAATCAGGTATGGTTACGAGATATATATTAAATTTAAATGCAATGCGAATTGAAATAATGGTGAATTGAAATAATGGTGCGAACCAAATATGGTTGTGAAATATACATATATAATTATATGAATTAAAGGGGTTTTAATGAAATGATTCATAATATGAATCAAACGTGTTGTGAGTAAGGATTTTCATGATGTGATTGTGATAATTAAATGAATATAATGATGAAATAAAAGTTCATCAAATGATGGATGAAAATGTATTAAATTGGAATCTAACATAGATATCATTATGTTTAGACAAAAAAGTTAGTAAAATTTGAGTTACTTATATGTATGTGTGTGTTTAATAAATATTTGTTGTAATATATTCTAATGTTATAAAAATAAATTGTTTTTAGGTTTATCATATACTCGAACAGAACAATAGATCTTATATAATATTTTTTTTTTTGTTTAGGTGATGATGTAATTGCACCAGATGGTTAAGAAAAATAAAATAAAAATAAAATGATTGAGGATCAAAGTGGAAAAAACAACATATGACAAATTGAGTTTGAAGGATGAAATTAAAAAAATTAAAATTAAAACCTCGCAAAAGGGCCAAGAACAAAAAATTAAAATTAAGAAAAAATAGGGATCAGATCCGAAGAAAAAATAAATTGAGTGGCTTCTTTGAAATTTTGAAGGGCCAGACGTGGAAATCAAGGAATAGAGAGAAAATAAGGAGAAAAAATAATCGCTAACGCCAAATTGAAAGTTTGTTGCATATACACGTCAACCAGGGACTGAGAGGCTATTGAGTCAATTTAGACGCTGCCCAGGAAGTTGTTTGGTCATCAAGCGACATCTTACGCATTGCCTAAATACGATAGCCAATATTTATCATGCAATGTGTCATCTATTTTTTATATAATATTTTTTATATGTTAAATTACAAATTTTCCTCTTAGCCCACTTAATAATAATATAAAAAAACCAAAGTGAAATAATAAAAATGACCTCGGATCAAAGTTAAAGTTTTTTTTTTTACTTCAAGGGCAATTTAATAAATTCATTGTGCATATAAAAATAAAAAGGCAAAAAAACCTTTGTATGTTAGCTCTAAATTGTTTATGCTTTATGGGTGATTTCATAATTTTATTATTTAAAAAATTATAAAAAAAATCTTATTAGCCCTATCGGATAAGCCAAATGTTTATGTGAGGAATGACAAAATTATATTTTTACTATTATAATCTATATCACCACTTTCTCTTTTTTATTTTTTGTTATGTTTTTTTTTTTATCTTTGATATTCCCATCCAATCAAATAATTAACATTAACAATTAACAAAAAAGAAAAAAAGAAAAGAAAAGAGGATTTTACTATATCCTTTCTCATAAGATACTATTAACTTGAATAATGTTTTTTTTTTCAATTACAATTTTATTTTTTGATATTAAATTTATTAAGAAGTAAACTTCATAATTCTTTTCAATTTATTTTTTATGAAGTTATCTCAATTTTATAATCTGAACCGCGAGTTTGACCAGTTAACTCGGTTGACTCGAGTTTTTTTCTTCTTTTTTTAATTGATTTTTTTTAATTTCTTCTTTCTACATTAGACTAATTGAGAATTGAATTTCATGATTTATTTTATATTACTTTCTACGAGGTTATTCACATCTCATGACTCGAGTTACAGATTTGACAAGTTAACCTGAATTGACTAAAATTAATTTTTTTGTCTTTTTTTTAATTAATTTTTTTAATTTTAATTACATCTTTCAAAATTAGATTATGAATTAATATTCATAATTTATTTTAATTTACTTTTTATTGGGTTATTCCAATCCAATGACCCAAGTCATGGGTTTTGACAGGTTAACTTAAATTTATTCGGATTATTTTTTGTTTTTTATTAATTGATATTTTTTTTATTTTTATCTATCAATATTTTATTTATTGAAAATTAAATTTTATAATTTATTTTAATTTAGTTTTTATAAAATTATTATGATTTATTTATAATCTAACATGTGAATTGATTGATTAGTTAACCTAAACTGATGCCTTCGTTGGTAGTAAATTTAAATAAATAAATAAATCCATCCCTTGAATCTCTCTCCCCCTCTCAACAAGAAAAACAAGAGCAAAAGAAGGATCAAATTCAATATAGTGAAAAATAAGAAGACACGCACCCCTGAGGCTGAGCTCACTCGCAGTCTATACTAATAAATTCTCGATCTGAAAACCAAAAAACTATTAGTTCTAGGGCTTGACAGCAATGGCGATGGCAGCTGCTTTTAGACGCGAAGGAAGGAGATTTGTCTCCCCTCAACCAATCACCGACGTTCGATCCTCCCTTATCCCCGAGTATGAATCAATCAGACCTATCTAGTCTTCATTATTTGACTTTCTTTCAGTTCTCTAATCTCTCCCTCCCTCTGTGTTTGCTCTCTGTTTGGCTGATTGCAAAATGGGAGACTAATTTATTTATTTAAGAAAGAAAGAAAAGAAAAAAATTGTTCGATAGAATATCACGGTGTCGTATTCTCTTCTACTTGATTCTTAGTAAACCTGAGAAAGATGAATTTGTTTGTTTTTTTTGGGTGTTCTTTTTCATGTTAAAATAATGTTATGGAAAGGAAGTGGCTTTTGCAGTTTTAATTAAATTGGTGTTGTTATTGACCTTGACTATAAAAATGAGTTTCTTAGTTATCGTATACATATGAAAGATGAAGTTGGTCTTCATTGTTTCTTCTAATGGGTTTGTGTTATTACGACCAGCCAAGTAGCCACTTGTTTGTGATTCCAGTGCAGTTCATGAATACCCAATTTGATTCCATTGAGATTCCTGGCTGCCGTAGAGCCTTGTTTGTTAAAAATGATTACTTGCTCTCATCTTGGAAAAGTTGTTGTTTAGCTCTTCAATTAGTTATGTAGCTGAATAACAGCATTCAATTTCAGTCACAGAATTGCCCGTTCCCTGATTGGATATGGTGAATCCATAAATTTTAAATATGGTGGAAATATGGGGATTGCTCTTTGATCTTTTGAATCCATAAACTTTTTATTTAAAAAAATGCAGGTTCTTAGGAACAATGAAAGAACATAACTAAACTTGAATCTATTTATTTATTTATCTATCCTGCAATGATTCCCACTTTCCTGATTGCTTATTTTAGATGCTTTTAGAAGTATAAGAATAAGAATAATTTTCTCTGGATTCACAGGGACCATGCCCCTCTTGGAGTACGTTCCATTTCAACTCAAGTTGGTAAGGATGTAGCCATTTGATAAATGATGCCTCTCCTAAGATTTTCTTTCTTTCTAAATCTTGCGATATTAAGTCACTGAAACCAGAAACTGTGGGCGATTCATTGTGATGTATTTTATGCAGTTAGAAATCGGATGAAAAGTGTCAAGAATATTCAGAAAATCACGAAGGCAATGAAGATGGTTGCAGCCTCAAAGCTGCGATTAATTCAAACTAGAGCCGAAAATTCTCGTGGCCTGTGGCAGCCATTTACTGCACTTCTTGGAGATTCTCCCAGTATGTTCATTGAGAAGTTTATATCTATCCACTGTTTTGTTAACTGACATCTACTTTCCATTTATCTGTTCCAATTATATTCAACTTTCTGATTAAAAATGTAAGGGTCGTGTTTTTCCGGTCTTATAAAAACAACTATACATTGGTTGCATTGGTTCATGTTGTGCTGAGGACATGTTATAACAATGTTTTTCTGGTTTATTTTGGTCATTCTGCTGCAACTCTCACAAAAGTCTGGTTCAGAATGCTGCAATGCTTTCGTACAGTGGTTGATTACCATTTTGTACTCACAAGGATACATGGTTTAAATGTTTTTAATTATTATCTGGGTGTTGTTTGGATGCATTTATTATTAATATGGTCTATTGTTCATTGATGGAATGGAAATTTGTTTTGAGCAAACCCAAGTAACTACTTCAAATAATAGAGCCTTGATCTTTCTGTTTACTGAAGTCAGAAGCTTATATAATTCATGGTGGTAGAATGTGAGAGCAAGGTATTGCAGGAAAAAAGCTTGGTTCAAAGTTGAGAAAATGTAAGCTCCAGAAAAATTGCAGATCTATTTCTTTATTTTATTTTGAATAAGAATCTAAGAGATGTGAGAAATTACCTTTGCAACATTTCAAAATCCAGGACTCTATTAACCTCATGAATGAAAAAAATGGTGGGGGAATCCATTTCAAATGCTTGATTAGAATACTGATTCTGAAAACGTTAATTCTAGCAAACATGAGGTTTATGGACTTCTAAATTCTCTCTTGCTATTGTACTAGATCCTTTTCTACTCTGTTTCTTTCTATCTCTGGAATACTTCTTATTTTAGGCCTTTTTTTGGCTGTTATTTTGCTTGCTAGGTGTTGATGTAAAGAAGAATGTGATTGTCACTGTATCTTCGGACAAAGGTCTATGTGGTGGAATTAACTCTACAGCAGTCAAGATCAGCAGGGCCTTTAACAAGTTGACCTTAGGTAGTTTTTTTTGCTTCTTGCAACTGAACTTTTTTGGGTTTTTGGCTTTGGGCTTGGGTGTTTTGAAATCTCAAGTATTTTTTTATACTGCCATAGGTCCTGAGAAAGAAACAAAATATGTCATATTGGGAGAAAAGGCAAAGGCTCAGTTGATACGTGATTCAAAAAAGAACATTGCAATATGCATGACAGAGTTGCAGAGGAATCCTCTGAATTATACCCAGGTTAGTTGGTCATCTTTCCTGAACTAACATATCTAAGTAAAAAACCTCTTTCTGTCTCCTTACATGCACATGCACTGACTTTTCTAGAGTTTTAAATCCTGAGTTGGTTTAATGAAGGAGGAAAACAAAAATCATTGCTTATACCCAATTTGTCATGGGTACTCTATACTTTTTACTGTTAAATGGACCTGGTAGTAAAGTCTCTTGTTGCACTGATTGCTGTTACGATTCTCCTTTGATGGGTTCTTTTATGCTTTTGTCGAAAGCCATTGCACTTATTTATTTATTTATTTTTGTTTGGAGTGAGGGGAAAATAAAGGGAATGGAAAGTGAGATAAAAGGTTTCCCTTGGGCCCTCAAAAGCAAACCTCTCCAATTTGAAGAGAATTGTGTGTGGTTTGAGGGGCTGGGGTTGAATCAAATATAACATTACCAACTTCATCCTTGATTTAATTTAAAATCTTACGGTATGAAAAATGTTAAAGACATTGAAGTAATTTTACTACCAACATTTTCTCCCCCTTTTCATTTTATTTACCCAGAGAAGGAAAAAACAACTTTCCCTCCATTTTGTCGTATTTTCTTCCCTTAAAAGGTAAAAAGAAATATCTTGTTTTCTTTTATCAAATTTGTTTTGCATAAATTTCCTTCCTCTCCCAAACAAAGTGTAATCTTACAGCTGCTAATAGGTTATATACAGTTACTAGTCTTACAGAGTAATGTTAAATATAAAATTTCTCTCACAATTCCTTTTGAAATTTTTGTATCTCAGGTCTCTGTTCTTGCAGACGACGTCTTAAAGAATGTGGAATATGATGCTTTGAGAATTGTCTTCAACAAGTTCCAGTCAGTGGTCTCATTTCTACCAACTATGGCAACTGTATTATCACCTGAGGTGATTCAGAGTGTACCTGCTATAATATGTATGCATTTTGGATTTGTTTCAAGGATTGTGGTGTATGATTGAATTTTTTATTTAGGTTGTGGAGAGAGAGGCTGAATCTGGTGGGAGGCTTGGTGATCTTGATTCCTATGAGATTGAAGGTGGTGAAACAAAGGGTGAAATACTTCAGAATCTTGCCGAGTTCCAATTTTCTTGTGTAAGTGCTGCCTAAATCTTTTCTTTTCTGAACAGTTTCTGGGAGTGAGTCCATTTCTCAAAGCATGTATGAACTACAAACCTAGACTAGAAACATAAAGAGCAGTTCAACCCTGATTATGCCATTTTGGGCTCTAATAAGAACTGATTCTAGTTTGTAAGTGTTAGTGTAGTGATACAAATTTAGTTGATCAGTTGAGCAGTGGTTTATTCAACCTCATATCTAACTCAATTTTCTTTTTCTTTTTTTTGATGCCTGTACATTTTGAGAATCCACTACATTATGTTGTTTTAGTTTGATGCCTGTTTCTTACACAGAATCTTATGATGTTTCTAGGATTTATCTAGTAAAGTTTCAAATTTCTTCAGGTTCTGTTCAATGCGGTAATGGAGAGCGCTTGCAGTGAGCAAGGTGCTAGAATGTCTGCTATGGATAGCTCAAGCAGAAATGCTGGAGATATGCTTGATCGGCTGACACTGACTTATAACAGGTCTCTCTCTCTCTCTCTCCCCTTCTCTTTCTCTCTCTGCATGCACACATATTCCAGGAATCTTACTTTGCCCTGAAAGTTTAGTGAGGGAGTAATGGATGGAAAATATACCCAGGTGATATATAGGTTTGGTACAATTTTTTGTGTGTGTGTGTGTGTGGTGGGGGGGGGGGGGGGACAA
>Ga0307510_10003926_pt1 | contig 17429 bp, 25 predicted proteins | sample 12_EM_MG_FD_207224 | JGI IMG/M metagenome (GOLD analysis project Ga0307510, IMG submission 207224) | Populus trichocarpa ectomycorrhiza microbial communities from riparian zone in the Pacific Northwest, United States - 12_EM | ecosystem: Host-associated > Plants > Roots > Unclassified | place...
TGGGGTTACAACAACATCCGCATACAGGAAGGCGATCAATGGAAGGCCGCATTCAAAACACATCGGGGACTATTCGAACCCAAAGTCATGTTCTTTGGGATGAGTAACTCACCAGCCAGCTTCCAACAATTCATGAACGGTATTCTCAAGGAACTATACGAACACTTCGAGAAGAAAGGCATACATGACATACAGCGCATCCTCCAGAACTACATGGACGACTGTGGTATAGGCACCCTCCTCAAGGACTTCAAATTACACGTCGAAATCATTCACTTCCTATTCGACTTACTTGCACATCATGGCCTACACCTCAAACTGTCAAAATCCGTCTTCATGCAGCCACAAATGGACTTCTTAGGCATCCGGATCTCCAAGGAAGGAGCTACTGTCGACCCAGCCAAAGTTGCTGGACTCAGGGACTACCCACACGTACTCAAAGACAAACAACAAGTTTGTGGATTCCTAGGAGTTGCCGGATACCATCGCATGTTCTGCCCCAACTTCAGCATCATCGCTGCACCTCTCACAACACTTACCGGAAAAGATGTACCATTCAAATGGGGGCCCAAGCAAATCGAGGCCCAAGACAAACTTATCACCCTAATCACCAGTGCACCTATCCTAGCCAGACCGGATCCAGACAAACAATTCGAACTCGAAACCGACGCTTCACAAGTTGGCACAGGAGCAATACTTTACCAACAGGACCCCCCTATCACCAAACCAGACGGCACCCAGAAACCAGGACCACGACGACTGGTGGGATTCCACTCCCAAAAGTTCACGCAAACCAAGCAAAACTACCCCATTTACGACCGCGAATTCCTTGGAGTCATGAGAGGACTTCGCTGCTGGTCTCACTTGCTCAAAGGAACAACAATCCCTGTCTTGGTGTATACTGATCACGCAAACCTTAGGTATTATAGAGAGCCCCGCAAAATTGGGCCACACGTTGCTGGTTACTTACCAGAACGCAAGCAATATAACATCCTACTGGAGTACAAACCTGGGGCTACTAACCGAGCAGACGCACTATCTAGGCAACCCGACTATGAAGGACCAAACGAAATTAATGAAGACGTTACTGTATGGCCGGACCAATATTTCTGTGACCAGCACACTTCAATCCACGTATTCAACATGGACAGCATAGGAGACAATCTAGACTTAAGAATCAAGCTAGCACAATACCAACACCAGAAAACACTCAAACAATGGGCACCAACTCACAACCTATCCCTACTAGATGGCACTCACTGGTACCATGGAACAGCACTTGTTGTCGTGGCAGACAATGACCTTAGGAGGGGAGTAACATCCCTTTTTCACAACCACAAAACCGCTGGACATGCCGGAATTACCAAAACCCTCCAACTTATCGCACCCTACTACTTGTTAAGGGCCAAGGACCCTAAGGTGCGACGTGCACGGGTTTGTATAACGGCGGCGGGACTTGTACTTCAAGGGATCGCAGATAGCGAACACTGGCCCTTGGATGCACTAGTATGACGGGTCTGCACGCGTGCAAGACACTAGTGGTGATAATGAAAGATGTAGAGAAGAGTCTCGACGATGTTCGAGACGACTTAGAAGGGATGCGGGCGAAAACTGAAAGCGTGGTGGAAGCTACAACACTTGGGATTAAACCAAGTCAGGCTTAAGGCCCAACTCCAGAATATAAGGTCGACTTATATACATCTGGGCAGCTGCCATGACTCGAGCCTAATACTACTAGTACCCGTACTAGTAAAGAATCATCGTACAAAGTATGGAGTCATTCTGAGTCGAACTGACTCACGCGTGAGTCCTAGGATACGTGCTACTAGGTTGGAATCAGTATGAGTCACGTGCATAGCCAAAGAGAATCACATGGTAAGAATGATAGGTAATCGGTCAGGTGATAAGGTCATGTGATGGAAAGGGGGTGGAAACAGGTCATGTGATGGGAAAGTTTTAGTAAGCAAGTAAAAAATGAAATTTCGAGCCTCAAGAACGTAACACTACTGGTGGCCCGGAATGAAAATCTTCGTAACTGAGTACATCAAAGGCTGCGCTACTTGCCAAATGACTAAAGTCAACACTCATCCCGCTCATCCCCCTATGTTCCCTATCACCCCAACTGAAAACGCTTGTCCTTTCGAAACTGTCGCCATGGACTTTATCACCAAGTTACCCTTATCAGGAGGATACGATACCATCCTCACGATCACTGACACAGATTGCTCAAAAGCATCTGTCTTTATCCCCTGTAATGAAGCAATCGACTCTGAAGGAGTCGCTCTACTCTATCTGAACAACGTCATTCCTCACTACGGCATACCTCACAAGATAATCTCGGACCGTGACGTCCACTTTGTATCCAAGTTCTCAATGGAACTATGTCGCATCCTGAACATCCGCCAAAACATCAGCACAGCTTATCACCCTCAGACAGACGGAGCCAGCGAACAAACCAACCAAACCCTTGAACAGTACCTTCGGGTATTCTGCGGCACTCAGCAAAACAACTGGCACGCTTGGTTACCTCTCGCTCAGTATACTAAGAACTCCTGGCCCTCTGCTACAACCAAGAAAATGCCATTCAACCTACTCATCGGTTATACCCCACAAGTACATCAACCCACCAGAAAGACAGACATCCCATCCCTTGAACAACGACTCTCAGCTATCGACGAAGCCAGAAAAGCTGCCCAAGAGGCACAACGTAAAGTGCAAGAATCCTGGATCAAAGAACGTCCATGCCATTCACCATTCCCTGTCAAATCCAAAGTCTGGTTAGAAGGAACAAACCTACGACTCCCAAGTAACATCACACCCAAGTTATCACCAAGGAGATACGGACCTTTCGAGGTAGTCTCCCAAATATCCAAAGTCACATACAAAATCAAATTACCCTCTACCTGGAAGATTCACGATGTCTTCCATGCATCCCTGCTTACGCCATACAAAGAAACCGATCAACATGGACCCAATTTCCTGGAACCACCACCAGACATTCTAGAAGGTGAACCAGAATGGGAAGTCAAACAGATACTCAAAGAACGACTATTCAGTCGATGGAAGAAGAAGCAATATCTTGTGCGCTGGAAAGGATACTCGCCAGCTTATGATTCCTGGGTTAACTCCGAGGATCTCCATACTCCAGATCTACTAGCGGACTTTGAAAGCCAACCAAGCAGTATAAGAACCCTTGGAATCTCAGACGACCTTCTCTATCCCCAACCCCCATGTCTTCTGTCCACCATGAACTCCCCAACTCAGGATTCGCCACGTCTACCATCTTTACCTTGGGCACCGATGATGGAATCATCCTCATCCGCATGCACACCAATGACAATCAACTCCACTTCTTCGGGACCTTTATTCAACAAGGACACTTTGACGTCGGGTACCACTGGACCACTTGGCGACCTAGAGAAAACTTCGATGCCATCGACATCGACCATGAAGCAATCGTGGTCCCAGTTAATAACGAAGATCCTATCCTCAGGACCCACGTCAATTTTGAAAGATTTCCATTTGCTCCCCATCCCCCTCGATATCAACCCCGACCTGCAACCCCTTTCAACATCATCATCCCCGCTAGTACTACTAGCGGAAGTAGCAGAAACGAAACAGCCATTACCCCCGAGGAAGCGGAAAACATTCCACTCTACGTCACCAACCCCGACCCAGCTACTCCCATTGAAGAAACAGAAGACAACAATCAGCCCGAGCAGTACACCGATACCGGACTCCTCCCCTCAGACCACCTCCTCCACATCGCTCAAGAAGAAGCATGAAGAATGTATCAAAGACATGGTCCGACTCAGCGACAAGTGGACTCTCCTCAACAACCGGTTCAAGAATACTTCAGTCACCAGAATGTTCAGAAAGAAGGACAGCAACGCCACCCTCTATCTCTACCACTTCCACCGACGACTCTACGACATGGTTACAAAAGAAACCCTCCTAACCATCACTAAAGAAAAGGACCTTCAGAAGAGAACAACCCTCCCCTTTGGCACATTATCCCCTCATTATCACATCCTAAAAGATCAAGCATTCCTTGAAGGATTACGAACCCTTCTCAGAGGACGCAAGAGAACTATGAGGAGCAAGTCACCGTCACCCGTATTCATACCCAGTCCAGGTCCCTTAGGAGGAACAGGAGGACCATCTACCGCTACCGTCATCCCAGAACCACTGTCATCGGCCCCAGCCACTGTACCACCACCTCACGTCGGACCAATACCAGTTATCCGACAGTACATCCACCCATCATCATCCCTACCCAAGGAGGTCGTACCGCTACCACCAGTTGTACCAAGAGTACCATCGCCACCCCTTGTGAATCTGTCACCATTCGTCCAAGCACCCATCTACCCCAGTCCACCACCAGTGGAACCACCCTGTGTTGCATCACCACCACTCCCCTTAGTCCCTTGGGGATCACATCGACAGCAATACTTGTCAATGGAACAATACGAACCACCACTGACAATCATTGACAACCCCATCGATATTCCATTACCCCAGTCACTCACCCCGTCACCGCCATTAAGGGAAGCAACACCTGTCATCCCAGCACCATGGAATAGGTCACCAACACCGGAAGAAATTCCATTACCACCAATCAGACCGTCGGTAAAGAAACATGTAGGACCTTCGTCCCTCGACCTTATTCCCCTTCCATGGGATATCCCTCCCTTCAAAGAAATTACTCCACGATCATCACCTCCAGTCGCTTCAACATCATTTCTACCCGAGGAACTGATGCCATTCCCAGTTGAACCACCACCGGAATTCCCTCTCATTGTCTCGATGACCCCTAGTCGTACCACTCCCCTACTCCCAAAGAATCCCCTCATGGAAAGTGAACCGTCATCCAATCAACCAACGCCTCCAGAATGGAAACGAGTCCAACTGCTACCAGTTACAGGAAAGCGAAAAGAATTATCACCAGAGACGAAATCCTCACCACCAGTAGCCTCATCATCTCGGCTACCACAAATCTCACCCATTCGAACCACTCCATTACCCAAACATCCCCTTACAGAGGACGAACCGTTGGTCAATAAGGAGGGACCACCTAGTTGGTTGAGCCAACAACCATCACCGATTACTGGGAAATGACAAGAGTCACCACGACATGTTGCGATGCCACTTAAACGTGAACGCAGCGACCCAGTAACAGAAAGATCAATGAGTCCTGAAGAGCAACTTACCCCTCCCGATTCACCCAAGAGCATTGCTCTATCAACACCTTCTAGCTTTGGACTTGCCGATCTTTATAGAACACCAGTTCAAACGATCATTGAGGTTGAAGACAAATTCAAGGAGGAAGGAGAAACAACCGACTCAGACTCATCAATGGAGGAAGGACAAATCGCAGACACAAGACAATCCACTCCAGATAGTATGGATATAGGGATACCTCATGTACCCTCCGACTGGTTGCAGCCATTTCCACCTTAGGTTGTGTGGTAATGACCACTCTAGGAAGGGCGTCATGTTACGATCCTGGGCCCTACCACCAATTTTCCCTTATTTTCCACCATTTATTTCTGCGCCCTCGGTCACTTGTTCCCCACTCATTCCCTTACGCGCCGCTCGGACCGCCACCAAATCACTTGACAAGTCACCTGATGGATCACCTGACCATTCCGCAGTCAGATATCACATGCCATCACTCCGCAGTCTGCAGCATTCCGCAGCATCACCATTTAACCCATTATGGATTGCCAGCTCATTGCCATGTTATGATAGACCGCCAGCTCATGATGGAGCTATACTTAGAACTGACACATCATGATGAACCTTACTAAATATTTCCATATTTCTCTGTGACTCCTGTGACCCGTTACTTCTCATTTGTATATAAGCACCTGTACTTTTAGCAGTTAGGCCCTAAGCCTAACTTGGTTTTCAATCCAAGACTTGTAGCTTCCACCCAGGACTCTCAGAGTCACCAGCCAGAGACCTCAGTCGCTTCAACTCCCCTTTGAAGCTCTCCCTCTCTACCTCTAACAGAACACTCAGAAGTCGCCCTTATCATCGGGGACTTACCTGTTATACTGTGTAGCCAACCAGTACCACACTACTCACGTGATCATTGCCTTAGGAGGACAACCCACTAAGCAATCCCAGTCATCGCCAAACCAACCCATGCACATCGCGTCTTTAAGGCCCTTGGACCTTAACACTGCCTCTGCTGTGCATTCTTTCACTTGCACAAACCTGTCTGTGGCAGTCCCAGTTGCACATTGCATGTCAAGTGCAGCACCCGGTCCTACATTTCTGCATCTTTCTGCCGCTCCACCTGGGTTCACCTTTGCACCCTCTTCCACCACCAGTCTAGGGTTTGTATATGTGAGGAGCTCCCCCAGGGACACTTTCCAGGCTGAAATAATGCCTGGGAATGCCCTTGTGTGTACCCATTTATCCCCTGGGCTCCACCCCCCACTCACTTAGCAACAGGGTGTCTTAGCAACACCAACACATGTTTAGCAGCACATGTTTCTTTATGTTTGTTTTACTTGCATCTATCATTCCAAGATCTTTTTATTTTTGCTGAGTATGAATTTTTGACAGCTGTACTAGTGGATACTGAACTATGGGGGAATTACCTCTTTTGGGGCATGACACCTTCCACCAAAACAATGCAACTCCTGGTTACTGTACAGCTGACCTAAGTGACCTACTAGTTGTATAGTCACAGTTTGTCACAATAAAGTTTGGTGCTTTTTAAAGCACCAACATAATGTCATTTTGAGCAATGCAGGATATTTTCACATGTGGTGGAGGGGAACAAATTGGCTGCTATTCAACTTGTATCTACTCTTTATTGGCAGCAGTTGGTCATATATCATTAAAATGCATAGTGATGGTAGAATTGAATGGTGTAATGGTTATTCAGTTTTGCTTACATTAGTGAGCAGGGTGGGTCTCTTGGTTTGATTCTGGGTTGTGCAATCTATTTTTTTGTCACCCATGTACATTGGATATCACATGCCCTCCCATCAACCATTCATCCCATGGCTCTGATTTGAAGCACCAACCCAAACTTAAAATTTCAGTGTGACAGATGGGTGCACTTGACCTCAGGACTTGAGAGAAGGGAATCAATGAAAACTTGGTCTTTTTGCTCAAAAAAAAGACAAGTGGATTCACATTTTTGTCAACTTTGACATGAAACTAACATGGAATTTTTATTTTATTTGGTTGTGCCTCCATGCATTTTGTACAACTACCAGGCTGCTTAAGTCAGCTGTACAGTTACCAGGAAAGTGACAGTACTGATGTACATGGGTTTTTGGGATTTAAAAGTATTTGATATTTTCAAGTCTTTTGCAAAACCCAATTACAGAGTGTTTTCTCTTTTGAGTTGCAACACACACTATCCAGCAAAACCCGTGATAAACTGTGGGAAAATCTTTATTATTGTGTTCCGGGATAAATTTAACAATTTAGTTACCATTTTTTCATGGTTTTTGGGGGCAGTCGGTAATCACGTGCAAGTCATGTGTCACACTTGTGTGCACGTGACAGAAGTTGCCATCATGAGGGTTGGCGCCTATATTAAGCCTCCCATCTCCATTGCTTATGTTGCCAGTGTTTGTCCACACGACTTGGCACAAGCTAAAGCATCCGTATATCACCCAACTCATAGCCAACTTCTATCTGAAATTTCTTTAGGTTTCAAAACATTGCGAGTGCGCCATACTCCAATAATAATTGCAAAATCCCTCGCCCTGCCAGAGAGAATGGGGTCTAGTTTACATTGCATATGTCAATGCGACCATAGTGTGACGCTAGATGTAATGGGGTTGATTAGTTCTGCTCCGCGACGTGACATCGGGGCCATTGTCAAATAATAACCGCGCTACAACCAAACGTCCGAATCGTGATGCTTTGTACAACAACGTCCAACCAACCATGTCCTGCGGATTATCACCGCGCGACGCCTAATTACGACCTTGCAGCTTCAAATTTTTCATCGCTTGGACATCCTATTTGACAGAGGCTGTGGGACGCAATTCGTTTTGACGCCTGCACCGTTGTCTGGCAATCTCCTTGCGACTTCCCACGGTCGAACGACCACTAGTGAGGCGCTGGGCTTTGAGATGCTGTGCCCAATTGGCTCAGCCCATGGCGACTGGAAAATCCATACCCATGTGTTCTGCTAAGAACTTTGCAACCTCCGGCTTCTCGCTCCTCGATGCCAGACCTAAGGGCGTATCACTGGCGTCATTGAGAGTGTTGACCTCTGCACCTGACGCGAGTAACAGTCTCACTATCTGGAGATGCCCGCTTCGCGCGGCTCTGTGCAACGGAGTCCAACCTTTACTATCTTGAACGTTTGGATTTGAACCAGATTTGAGCAGCAGACGCGTAATGTCGAGTTGCCCAGAACCTGATGCTAGGTCCAACGGGGTTTCTAGGTTCTCATTCCGTTTGTTGATGTCTGAGCCGTGTTCAATCAACACCTCGGCAACACTGAGGTGCCCATTAGCTGACGCGAAATGTAGTGGACTCCACCGTGCCACGTCCTGAGGACTTACAACTGTATCGTGGTCAGGTGACTGATGCACGGCAATGAAACATCGAAATCGCCACGTACCACCATATGGGGTCGAGTAGGTCGGGTTACTTCGTTGAAGGGAGTCCACATCCGCACCATTCCGGAGCAACAAACGCACGACATCCAGACTTCCGGTCGCCGATGCTGACTTCAATGGTGTCCAACCATGCTTGTCATGGGAATCCACAGCCGCGCCATTCTGGAGTAGAAAATGAACTACATCCGGATACCCAGCTGCCGATGCCGACGTCAACGGTGTCCGACCGTCCTTGTCATGTGGGTCCACAGCTGCGCCATTCTGAAGTAATAAACGAACGACAGCCGGGTGTCCATGATGAGATGCTGGCATTAATGCTGTCCAGCCGTCATCGTGACGAGAATCCACAGCTGCTCCATTCTGGAGTAACATATGGACGACGTCCATATGTCCCATTTCCGATGCAAGCATCAATGGTGTCCAGCCGTCGTCATTCTGGGAGTCCACGGCTGCACCATTCTGGATTAGTAGACGTGCGATTTCTTGATGCCCACATGCTGATGCGAACATCAATGGGGTCCAGCCACTGTCATCACGGGAATCCGATGCTGCGCCGTTCTGGAGTAACAGGAGGACAGCATCTAGTTGTCCATCTTGTGACGCCAACATCAACGGAGTCCGGTCGTTGTGGTCCATAGTATCCACAACTGCGCCGCTTTGGAGTAACAAATGTACGATATCCATTTGTCCATGTCGTGATGCAACTGTCAGCGGAGTCTGCCCGTACTCGTCCTGGGCGTTGATATCTGCTTGATGTTTGAGTAGTAACTCCACAAAGTCACGATATCCCCTCCGTGATGCCCAGTGTAGGGGAATGAATGGTTCATCGTCCAAGACATTTACATCGGCCTGGTGCTCAAGCAGCAATCGTGCCATATCGAGGTCCTCCTTCGCAACGGCAGCGTGCAACGGGGTCACGTAGTCCCCGCCCCTGGCATTGACATCCTGTGGGAAGGTAACGGCAAGGCGCCCTACCAGGCCCTGAAACCCACACAATGTGGCGTAGTATAACGGAACGGTTCTTGGCGGCGTGGGATGGTCCGTGGACATGGCTTCCTGAAATGGGCGGTCGATGTCGTGTATCCAGACCCACGTTGCAAAGTGTGACTTGGTGGGGTCAAAAAGAAGCTCTATTGCGTCCTCGATGGTTGAAGACAAGTTCTCGTATTGGGCATGGTCGACCCAATGCTGAGCAGCGTAGATAGCCAGGGGGGAATTCTTCATGCTGATCTTATCAACCTGGTTATCAAGCGAGAGGAGGGCGCTGAGGGAGGCTTGTAAAAGGATGGAATGTGCGGATCGAGGGAGAATGTGATAGCGGGAGAGTTCCTTTCCAGCCTTGGCGAGACGCTCCGATGTCAAGTATTCCATCACCGAGAAGTGCGAAAATTGCACCACTCGTGAACCGTCGACGTCGACAATGGTAAGTAGACCTGGGCATGTGGACAGAATTGCCTCTTCGGGGTTTTCCGGGCGGAACTTCATGTCATAGCTGGGAAGCGCTCCGACTTCGAATTGCATCGCAAGAATTTCTGCGAGCTCATCAACGCGAAGTGGTCGAATTGACGCTGCCAGGCATTGGAAGAGGCGTTGGGCATAGTCCCATCTCTCCTCTTCAATCCCGAGTAATATGCGTTCGTAAGTCTCATCTAAGCTCCTTGGTAAGTCGTCCAAGGCGCATCGAATCGTTGCCGGAAGATAGTGACGTAGCATTCCTAACTGGCAATCAACCCACTGAAACCTGTTCGATCGCATGAACAAAACGCTTGGAGCTAGTACAGCTATGACGACTTACGTCCCGTCAGCTCTCTGGGAGAGCGTGTCAATGACAAGTTGCTTGTCTTCGTCCCTCCATCTACGCATATTCGCATCTGAATGAACGACAAATTTGATATAGTCGGCGATATCGTTCTTCTGTCCGCTTTGGTCGTGAAGTGAGACGCTATGAGATGCCACGGACTCCAGGGAGGCCTGTATATCGGCCTCAGGACGACTGGTTACGCATATGCGTACATTTGAAAGGCATAACGCGGTGAGCTTCGCTACGAGCGCCAGAACTCGATCGCGGGGGGATTCGACACCGGATGCGATAGGGCATTCGTCGGCGGTATCTATGATGATGTATATCGGGGGTTGCCCTTCGATTTTGAGCATGTTTTTGAGGCATTCCATCAACGCCTCTTCATTCGGCTGTCGTGCTCCGTCATCGTATTCAGAAGATAGAGAAGACACAATGTCGTGACAAGGATCGGACTTGGCGGAGAGCTGAGAGAGGAGGAATACGAGCAGGCCGCTGACGTCCTGCTTTTTGGGATCTCTGAAGTCGCAATAAAAATATGTCATTAAGGCCAGTCCCATATCATGTAAGCCCTCGATTTCCCGAATAATGCTGGAGCTGGTAAATTTTTGAATACACTGGACAGCAAGACATTGTGGGGTGCTTACCAAAGGACACTTTTTCCGGAACCAGCTGAAAAACCATGCGAGAGAAATCATCAGGGGGTGGGAGAGAAAGCAAATTTGGAAAGCATACGTTTACCATGAATCCACAGGAGTGAACCTGTGGTCTTCCATTCTTTAAAGGTGTGGCCTTGAACAAACCATAACCCAGTTCTATCGTGGTGTCGCTGGAGCGCGATTTTGTAATTGGTTGACGGATCCGGATGGGGCAGCCAGTTTTGAAGCTTCTCTTGTCGCTGATCGCCTGCGAGACAGAATTAGCCTCAATGGATATAAATTAGATAGAAGTGAGGAATAACAAACGTTGCGTCTTGTTTATTTTATATGCGACCTCTTGTATCTCAACTAACGTTCGTAGTCAGCCAGAGGAACTTCGGCTGTCATGAACTGGTTCAACAAACCTAATTCCCGCTGCATGCCCTCTAACGATGCCTTCCCATCTATTTGAACCAATCTAATAAATTCCCTGGAGCCAACCAAGTAAAGGCTACGCACCATCCATGGCCACCTTCAGGTTGTTGACGAGACCGTGGACCACATTTAGGGTGTGGGTCATGGTCACCCGTGCTTCCTCGTGGGAAAGTCGGTCCAACCTTTGTAGGATGGCCTCAGTTTCACTGTCTCCCATCAGTTGCGTTGCAAATTTTGCTGTTCCATCTTCAGTCAAGTACAAACTTACTGGAAACGAGCCACTTACCGAATCGAACCTGTTCTATTTTCCCTTTGGCCAGGCAAAACACCTCAAGCATTTCTGTCACTATCTTCGCGAGTATATTCACCATCGAAGAGGGCAATGGGATCTTTTCGATATATCTATTAAGGCGCCCGAGGAAATTCCCAACGCATGTAAGGAGGTCGATGAGGGTATCACAGTTTGCATTTGCACCAGCGGCAGCCTAATATAGCAGTGTATGACAATGGCCCCGATGAGGAAAGTATAAGAGAGACGTACGGCAAGGAGAACATCAACACTGGCGAGGATTGCTCTCATCGGTTGGGATGGTACCTGGTGGGAGATGCATAAAGATATGATCACATAAAAGCGAGGTTAATGCCCAAGGCCTACAATGCCAGCAACTCCGCCAAGGATACCACAGAATGCATGAACGACTTGAACAATGGGGCGAAGGCAGTTGACCAATTTGCTTTTTGCGCTTAGATGATCTCCAAACCCCATTTCCCTGTCTTGGAGCAGCTGGAGGACGTCTTCAGAGGTGTCGCACGCTCGGAATCTGTTGGAGGGATGATTCGTGAGATCTATCCCGGTATGTTTGGAGTAGCTGTCCAATGCGGCATCAAGGATCAGCAGGGCGGTTACGGGGGTGGTAACTGAGGGTTGGGACATCAGAGATTCAGAATGGGGGGGGGGGCTGAACGTGGGCGTAGGATCCAGGTTGAAGGGACGACAAGGATTACGAGGTGCCCCGCACTGGATATAGGACTGATTAGACGCGCTATGAGCGATATATCTCATTCGGGAACGGTCAGGATCCGTGACGGAGACAAGTCTGAGGCCCGCGGTCTTCAATTACCGCTACCCACTACTATCTTTCATCTCACAACCGAACACTTAAGTGTGCAGAGACTATTCACTGCACTCAATTTGGGAGGGGTAGAAGCAGGTTGATAGTAGTTTCTACTCACACGAGGCTGGGGGCAGTGTTCCGCAAGGTTCTTGCAACGTGGATATCTACACGAGGCATTCGGGCCGAATTATTCAATTCAAGCACGCATATATCATAGGGCACAATACATTTTCAACCACCGTGCCGTGACATTAGCTTACTCCACGGTTGGCACTGTATTGTAACACCTGCGAAGGCGGCACGTATCTCCGCCTTTACAGTCGCGCAGGGTCGCAGCGCCACGCCTCGCTTTGAGACGGACCACAAACCAGCAGCATCCAGCCTTCTAACGTGCCCCTACATGCTGCATAATGATGGCCCATGCGGTAGAGAGAGACCAAACGCCCTCCCCACCTCCTCCCCGACCCTCTGGGATCCTCATCCCCAAACGTCACAGCCTAACCGAGTATTGGCCGGGCCAGTGTGTTTCCTTTTATGACCGGATCCGGTTGACGGTAGCATCACCTTCCGACTCGTGACCGTCGTTCTCACTTGACCACGCACGTGCGTCAGCCCGCCCACGTTCGACGTCAACTCCAGCAAGCACCGGGAGCGCCGCCCAAAGCATGGCCACGAGAAACAAGAACGCGTATCGGATGTTTCCCGTCAAGTCAGCCACGAGGCCGACGACAAGGGGGCCAATGAAAGACGAAGACTGTTGGTCCCGCTCACAAATCAACGAACGGTTCACACAGCCTCGCGATTACAAAATACGACACACGTACCTTGTCGGTGATGGAGAACAGGCCGTACCATCGTGCCTCCTCCCCGGGCGGGATGATCTCGGCGTACAAAGCCCGCGCGTAGCTCTGGAATGCGCCGTACAGCGCACCGAAATACACCGCGAGCACGAACATTTCCTCTGGGACCCGCAGGCCCCATCGTGCGCCGTGCGGCGCGAACAGCCCGACGACGCCGTAGAGCGGAATCGCGCTGGCGGCGACGACGAGTAATACGAGGACGCGCAGGGAGGATAGGCCGAGGCGACGCTGGACGGCCGGCCACAGGAGCGCGCCGAGGATGCCGGCGCTTGGTGTGAGAACGCCCACGAGCACGAGCGAACTGGGTGGCATGTGAAGCGTTGTCTTTGCGAACAGGAGCGCTGTCGAGGTGAGTGTTGTGAACCCTGGAAAACAAATATTTAGTACAAGCAGACGCGGTTGTGGAAGGGGCGTATACCATCGGAGAGGAGGAACCACGCGGCGAGGTAGCGGAACGTGTTGCGTAGTCGTCGGATATTTTGCCAACGCAACATATGGCCCAACCTCCTCCACGCATCCACCACTTCTTTCCGCACGGACCATTTCGCCGCAACTACAGGTGCTGCCTCGGAGGCCGCTTCGCTTGCGAGTAAACCCTCGCTCTCCTCAGTCACGCCGGCGTTCGGGACTTCCTTCCCCATTCCACTCGCACTGGGCAACAAGAAGAGAGCGGGGATGGAAAATAGTGCCCACCATGCACCAGAACCACCGATGGCGAATCGCAGCGCATCTGTGGACCCCCCTGCGCGCTGGACGGGAAGTACGGTGACCAGCAGGAGCAAGATGCCGGCCGCATACCCGAGTGCGATGCCAAGTGAGGAAATGCGGGCCGTCGCGCGGGAGAGCTTCTCTGTGTCGCTGCGATCTGAGGAGGGTAAGGATGACGTAGCGAGGCGCGGGAGGTATGCGTTCAGCACGACGATGGATGCGCCGAAGCCGATGTTCGCGAAGATGGCGAGTAGGGCGGAGAGCGGCCATATGGGGGATGAAGAGGGGAGGAGGAAAAAGCAGAGGGAGGCGAAGGAGCCCAGTGCGGCAAACCCGAAGAGTAACGGCTTGCGGTACGACGCTGGTTTTATGATGTTGAGACAGGGGAGGAGACATCGAAGCAGGGCCCAAAAGCGCACCTCTATCTGCAATTCCACCCATGGAAATTACGGTCAAGGCTTGTAATGCGACGGAAAGGGAGTATGTATAGAGGCTGCATAGGCGTCAGTGATCTGAGCCTACTCGGATGGACCCTCCTTGCCGAACACGAGGCACTAAAATGCATACCTAAAGCTCGCTGTATCAATCCAAGCCCAGCCCAATTTGACAACACATCTAACTTCGTCTTCTTCTGCTGCACCCGCTGGTGGCGCAGGGCGGGAGGAACACGGTATCGTCTTGTCCGGCAGGAGGAAACCATTGTCGCGCGCGAACTGTTCAAGGCAGATGGGGAGGAAGAGGGTGAGGGAGACGATTACGAAGACCTCGCTTGCAAAGGCATAGCTGAGCCAACCCCAAAGCTCGCGTCTGTGCTCCTTGGACGACGTGGGCGACGAGGATGATGCCATGGGGTTTATTGACACGTATTTGGTCCCTAGTAGCTTAATTCAAAGTGTGGCCTCCGCGCTCTTTGTTTTGCTGCTCTTAGCAAAGCCGCTTTACACAGGGCCTGGAAAGACACAAAGTACCGTACAGACGCTGTGCGTAGATAGCTTGAGCCAACCATAAAACACCAGCCTGTAGAATATGTCGGATATAGCCGAACTGAAGCATCTCGTAAAATCACTGCAACAAGCCTCATCCGAGAAGGTGTGTCGTCCCTGTTCCATCCCTTCCCCCTTCCAGTTTCGTCCATTTTTTGATCCATCTACTGATCTTTCTTATCTTCGTTCGAATAGGAGATTGTCGACATCCTACAAGTCTTAAAGAAGGAAGCCAAAATCACCGAATCCGTTCTAAGGGTGCGTCACATCGGTCGTGTGATTTCTCTGCCCCATGCCACGATATTTAACCCTCCCCCCCTCGTTCCACCTTATCGTCGTCGCAGGAGAGCAAAGCTGGCCTCGCCGTTGGCAAACTGCGCTCGCATGCGGCGAAAGACGTCTCCGAACTCGCCAAAGAGATCGTACGCACCTGGAAAACAGTCGTGGATAAGGAGAAGCAGGCCGCCGGAACCCCTTCGAAGAGCGCTGCCAAACCCGCCGCAGGTGCACACATTTTCTCTCGTGGTCTCCAATAAATCTAAATCTCAATGAATTGGATTGGTTCCCCTCACCAAAGCTCCTCCACCACGCAAGGCTTCGACCGCGACTGTATCAGCCTCGACGGCGGGCGCTTCGAACAGTGGCGCCCGTACGGCAAAGAGCGACGGCGTGAGCACGTCGATCACAGGCGACAAAACGCGCGACAAGTGCATAGAAATTCTTTACGATGCCCTCGCGCTCGAATCGGGCTTCCGTGCGCTGTCTCTTTTTGTTCCCTTTCCACTGCCTTCCTGACATTTCACCGCTTCCCCAGCGTCCGACCTCATATTGCAGCGTGCGCGCACGGTGGAGGATACCGTGTGCAAGGACTGCAAGGGGACAACACCGGCATACAAGTCGAAGATACGGATGTTGTTCGTCAACCTCAAAGACAAGAACAACCCTGGCCTGCGCCGAAGCGTGACGGCCGGAGATATCCCCACAGTGACGTTTGCAAGAATGACCAGTCAGGTTTGTCTTCTAGCTCGCCAACGAATTCCGGAAAAAAAATGTTTTGCTGAGAACCTTTGGACGTGACGTGTTTCACAGGACATGGCCTCTGAGGAACGCAAAGCGGCTGATGCGAAGATCGAGGAAGACAATTTGTTCCTGTCGCTCGGCGCGGGTGACAAGCAAGCAGAAACAGATGCCTTCCAGTGTGGCAGGTGCAAGCAGGTGATGATGGATTCGGTTGCTGTTCTTATATTGCCCCTCACTACCTTTGTTACATCAGAGGAAATGTCGTTACCGCCAAGCCCAGACGCGGAGCGCTGATGAACCAATGACCGTACGTTGTGTCCTGCTTTTCGGCTCCAAGCCATCTCTGACATTCCTTTATTTTTCAACAGACCTTCGTAACGTGCGTTATTTTCACTCTTCTCGCTGTCTGTTGTGTAGCTCTAATAATCTTCCGAATAGCTGTACAAACTGCAACCACAGGTGGAAGTTCTCGTAGAGGTAGATCCACACGTTCTTGAACACGGCCCTTAGATTAGATCCGCTTTAGTTTGCTCTTTCTGCATTCCCGTTTCCTCCCCGTGGGTTGTACGTTGCAACGATTCTCTCGATTCGCGGACGCTAGGTACATACCAGTATTTGCTCGCTATGCCTTGGCTTTGCAACCTTGGCTAGACTAAGACTGCGCCTCTACTCGAATATTTGTTCTTTGTTGTTCTGAGATGGACGTCCTCTCGCGGACATGGCCAATCGAAAGTCAGTTTCTTGTACCAACTCGGCCGTTCCTTCTGTTAAAAAGATGATTATCGTGGCATGCCTACATATATACAGGGCGTCGCGTCTGATGGGAAAATCAGTCATCACTTGTAATTTGGCAAATGTCTAGGGCTCACATCTATGTCAATCGTCACGCCTCGCGCCGCGGCAACGCCTTCCAGCCCTTCTTGAGCCCCATACGTTCGATGAGACTCGCCGGCATGCAATACACGGGGTCGAGGTCATCCAACCCAGGGTAGCCGAGTAGAGAAAGGCCGGCTACGCCGAACAGCGTGTGAAATACGTCCACCATGTCGCCTGGCCGGTCGGCGATTCCCCCGCCTTCTGGGTCCTAAACGTGGGATCAATCAATCCCAGGACAAAAGACGCCAACCGAACATAATAAAGATAAGACAAAAATATTGGGTGTGCCTACGCACCTGAGCTGAGAGGATGAACCGCGTGAGGGCTGAGCCATCGATCCACGTGAGCTTGTCGAGGATCGCCATGGACGAGAGTACCCAATGGCTATAGCAG